>JACCDQ010292550.1_pt1 | contig 49795 bp, 59 predicted proteins | sample 7446031 | NCBI WGS metagenome assembly JACCDQ01 (sample SAMN15323442, study PRJNA562643) | freshwater metagenome | isolation source: river surface water | place: USA:Blue River Watershed | collected 2017-08-17
CTCGGAGTTGATTGTGTTAGAATGTGCTCAAGCAATTCAAAAAGAAAGAGTTAATTTCAAACCAACTGAATGGGATGAAGGTTCAGATTGGGGTTTGAAGCGTGCTTCTGATGTAGTCAAAGAACATATGGGAGTTCAATGATGGAAATGATGTATGAAGTGATTATGATTGATGGGCATTGCCCTAGTGAAACGTGTTCTATGGGATTGTACAAAACCAGAGAGCAAGCCGAAGTAGGTATTGCTAAAGAAGCTCCCCAATACAGCGATCATATGATTTTTGAAATTGAAGAAAAATACGTGTATGGTTGAATAAAATTATGTACAAAACAAGATTTAGGGTATATAATAAAGCCTAAATCATATGAAAACACATTACGAAGGTTCGAGACCTTCTCGGTGGGGTTCCTGCTGGATGGAGATTGTGGTCGGTAGTGTGTTTTTATATGGTAATGACATAAGTCCAAGCGGATCGTTCCCGTGGCGGCTCTCTCCTAGAGATAGGAATCGGGGTGGTATACCAGTAGGGGGTTAGCATATTACCAAAGATTTCATCTGGCGTTCGTTCAACGGATAGGACATCATTCTTCTAAAGTGATTATGGGGGTTCGATTCCCTCACGCCGGACCAAATAAAATTTAACTTTAAATTTAGGAAAATTAAAATGATGAAAGCTGTTTCTACTACTTATGAGTTTTCTACGGAAGAAATCAAGGAGTTGATTGCAAAAGAACTTAATGCACAATCTGCTAATACTCAAATTGATTTTATTCAAAAAGAAGTTGGAGATGATCGTTTTGGCTCAACACATAAAGAAGTGGTTGGTGTTCGTTTCATCGTAAAAAATTAAAATAGAAGGTAATAAAAGAAAAAGCAACCAAATTGGTTGCTTTTTTGTATCTATAAAAGATATTATCTTCTTGCCCCACCATCTGGTCCACGAGGAGTTTGGCCATAATTCATTCCCATCATGCCTGGTCCAGGGGGTAACTTAATTTCTGCTCCGCCTTTCGTGTAATTAGGGCGTTGTTGCCCATTCTCTTGGTTCATACCCATTTGGTGTGGAGGTGGCATATGTTGACCCTTAGCCGTAATTTGACCATTAATATGTGACGGTAGAGGTTGTTTTAATTCTCTATTGTGTTTGTCAGCCACATTGTTTTGAGCGAATGCTGACATAGATATAACTGTTGAAAATAAAATAATTGTTTTTTTCATTTGCATATAGGTTCTCCTTAAAATTAAAACCAATATAGAAAAATTTGGTGTATTGTCTATTTTTATTTGGATAAGTGAGGATTTTAATAATAATCCTTTAGCGCCCTCGTTTTTGTTTTGAAGATTTCGTTTTAATATAAAACAAAGGATCTTTTTTAGAAACCCATTGAATAAACTTTTCCATATTTGGATGTTGTTTAATTTTTTCAGGATCAGAGTATTCTTGTTCAAGTTCTTTTTCTGTCCAGATAGCATGTATCGTGTTATGGCAAAGTGTGTGAACAAATTCTTGTGCTTTTCCACCACGAGATTTGGGGATAAAGTGATGTCGATTGACAGATTTTCCGTCATCAAACATGTCTCGTTCACAAATTGGACATTTTCCCTTATATTCAAATTGGTTGGAATAACTCATAAAAATTATATTCTAAATGATGTAGGACGATTATAGATGATTTTTAAAATACAAGATAGTATTTTAGATAAAAATGTATGTGTTTTGAACTCATTATCCCCTATCTGTGCTATAATTTGCATTATTTAATTTAAAGAGAGCAAACATGAATAAACCTAAAAATCGCCAAACCCAATCTTTGGGTATTTTGGAAGTTGAAATTGAAGGGGCTGAAGGTGTTTGTGAAACTGACCCAAATGGTGTTGCCGTGATGGCAGTAACAGGTGATTATCCAAAACTAAGTCCTATTGCCGATTTGAAAAGTGAGTTGTCGGGTAAGCCTGCTTATTATGTGCGGGTGGACGATATTCAAATGGCACTTTCCTTTGAAGAGATGGATCGTTTTTTCCGTCACGATCTGCGTAAAAATGAAGTTGAACGTCTCATTGAAAAATATGGCATGTTTCATGAGGTTCATGGTGATTTCTATATAGAAGGGGAAGCTTGGCAACCAATCAAGATTTCTGCTGAAGTTAAGCAAAGAAAGGCTTATGAGAAGAAAGCTGCTGCCACAAAGAAAATTGAACAACTTCTTGAAAATAATTTGAAGAAGAAATCCGCTCCAAGCAAGAAAACTAAAATGTAAATTTTTGGGTTGTACATTAATGCAATTTGTTATATAATAGCCCACATGGATAAGAATAAATTTCTTATCCGACTGTTTATAACCCATTATCTTTTAATTATTTCTGAAAAACAGAGGAATAAAAATGACGATTAAAACTTGGACTCATAACGGAAAAACTTATCGTATTGTTGGGCGTGTTTATGAGGAAGAAGAATATGGCTATGAGGGGAAATATAAAAACCATTACAATGTTCTCCAGGTTAAACTGAACAATCCCCTTTTGATCCTTCTTAACTTGGGTCGTTGGCGCGATGTTGAGCGAGAATATGTCCCCACTCATGTCTTGATTAGTATTGGTTGCTTGGGTAGTTCTGATTGGCAATCTGCACTGATTAATAAATGTCGCTCTACCATGAACGCATGTATTTGATTGACTATTTTTGGAAAAGTATATAAAAAATATACTGTAAACAAATTGAGGTGTTTAAAGTGCGAATGAAAATGTACTATGTTGCAGAAGTTTTTAAGAAAAAATTGTCGGACAAGGAAAGCATTGACGAAGCAAGACTAATCTCTGGTCCTTATGGTTCGCACGAAGAAGCAGAGAAAAAGTTCTTTCTCTCACAACTTAACTTGAAAGTCGTTTGCCATTCGGTGGAAGTTTTTCCATCTAATCCTTCAGAAGAAAAGTAATATTGCTTTTTAGTGGTGTACTTCATCAAAAGAGTGCTATAATCTAAGCATCAAAACTAGTGGAGAAAAAAAATGAAAATTCGTCTTTTGATTGCTGCTGCTGCAACTGCTTACTTTTTCAGTCTTTGGCAAAATAGCCTAGAAGCGGGATTTTTCATGTTTGTAATTTTGGGTTTTCTGATTGCTTGTTTGGATTATGCCATTGATCATATGCCTCTTCAAAAAGAGGAAGCAAAAGAAAAAGTCGGTCATACCCATATCTCAGCAAAAACTCATTAAGGGGTTAAAGCACCCTTTATGGAAAATAATGAAATTGAGTTAGTTTAAGACTGTACAAGCAGTCCTTAAAGCAGTATAATCATCACATGTTCAAAAACTCAAAAGGGGTTTAAAATGTCTAAAGTGGATATGAAGGTTGGTGACATTGTTCAAGTCAAGGGCAAGAAGGCTGAACAAGTGGTGATTGCTTGTGGTCTTAAGGAAAGCAAGGCTTATGACGGTAGCTATTGGGTGTATGAGTTCACGACTGTGGACTTGCCAAAAACCAATGCTATGACTAGGGCACTGGATGCTAAGTTGACCCAAACCGATCCCAAGGAAAATCACTACTACCTTTCCAAGTATAGTATGCGGGGTGAAGGTAAAGAAATTGATGCTGCTGATGTCAAGATTGTTGGTGAATGTAAGCTCAAGAAGGAAGTTGAAGTCACTTATGAGTTTGCTAAGGTGAGGATGATTTAATAATGGCATCTCTATCACAACTTAATGTTAATGGAGTTCTTCTCAACCGAGTTCGTGGCACCGTTGTAAAGGGTTACATTACACGATATTGCCAAGAATTGGAGTGGGAAGATACTCTTGTGGAAATCCCTTCCAAGTACCAACTCGTTGATGGTGATGCTCTTCCATATTATCTAAGGAGAGATGATGGGAAGTTTTATGAATATTATGGTTATTATGCACCAGAAGGGCAATGTGCCTATATATCTGAAGAAAATTTTTCAGAACACCTTGTTGAATAATCATAAAAGTTAAGAATTTTAAATAAAATTTGGCTGTCTAAGACGGCCATTTTTCTTTTGACAATTAGTTCTTATTCTCTAAAATAATGTATTGTATAATATGATTTAGTTGAAAGAGAGTTTTTATGAACATTGATGTGAACTATGTGACAATTTCAGATGCTGGCAATTTCTTCTCTGAGGCAAAATTAGATTGTGTCAATGGAATGGTGTTTGATATTCAACCTGTAGAAGATGAAGATGCGGAATCTATTGAGCATGTTTTTGATACCTACATCACCTTTAATTATAAGGGTGAACATTTTGAATGTAACGTGGATGCTCAAACAGATGAAGTTAACGGTTATCAAAACACCAAGTTCTTTAAGGTATGGAATAGTGATAGGTTGGCTGAGAAGCTTGGCGATCAACTTAAGGAAAATAAAACCAGTTCAGTCAGACCTAAGATTTAAGGCATTTTGGGAATACTTGATTTCACATTAAGTTGAATAAGCAAATTATCCCAAAAACTTTTAGTGCCAATTCTGGATGAGATTTCCTTATTATTTCCTACTTTACTTTTCCATTCAATGGATCGTTTAACCGAATCTGATACAGAAAAACTGGGATAGTCATCTCCAACAAAATTCCATTTGTGATGATAGATTTGAGGATCTTTCTTTTGCTTGATAAAGCGTAGGTTTTTTTCACCATCAATCACCACAATATTACCCACAATTGGTTCATTTGAATTGTCAAAATCAGGGCTTTGAATAAACGAATATTGATTCTTTTTGGCATTATATTTGATAATCTGAAAATCAAAATTAGGGACATTCTCATTAAGAGTTTTTAAATAGTCTTGATAATCTTTAGGAAGAATATTGGCATAACTTTTATGAATATAGAGGTCATCCCCCATTTGTTTCCCAACACCATATTTTTTAGAGCGATTAGGAACTCCAATTTTAGTGGCTTGAGTAATGAGTTCTTTAAGTTCATTAGTTAAGGAAGGTGATTTTGTAGCATAAATCAACTCTCCTTTTTTGTGGACTAAATCTCCAAATACGGCTTGAATTTCAGATAAGTAAAAATCTGTTTTTTGATTAAGTTGAACTGAACTGGCTTCCTTTTTTGAAACATAGGTTTTTTCGCCTGTTTTGTTGCCTTCATAAATTTTAAAATAAGCACAAGCATTATCCTTTAAGCAATTAAATGCTTGTTGAATAATCTGCTGTCTTGTGGTTGGATTTTCTACCACATTTAAAACATTGTTAACCATAACTCCATCACATTGTCCGTTGGCAATTTGGTTTACTGCTTTTGCATTTTCTTCTGGGCTGCGATTAAAAGGGTCATATATCCAAAGAGTTGCCCCTTTATTGGCAAAGTATTCTTTCACATTATCAAATCTACCACCACCAATATCTGCCCATATTTGATTAAGACTGATTTGATTATCAATAAATTTAATCGTTTTAGGCATTTGGGTGGCATTAATAGAAGTAATACTAGAAGTATGTGTTTGTTCTATTTGGGAAAAGTTCCACAATTGAAAATTAATTTCGTTTTTCATTATTTTTATCAAGATTGTCTATATTAATTTTAACTGATTTAAAACAATTTTCAATTAAGTGTATCTTTAAGGTTTTGGAGTGCTACCATTATTTTTTAAATCAGAAAATGTTTGTCTGGCTAATAGCATTTTTTTACGAACAGTATCTGCATCAAGATCAATCAGTTTAACGGGAGCATCTCTATTTTCTGCTTGCGGTATTTTTCCATTCATTAGACTAAAATCAATAGGGGAATAATATTGAGTCGTAATAAGTGCACTTTCTTGAGCAATTTTTAAAATATCATCCAAAGTATGAGAGGGTTCAATTTTCTTCATGGAAATAACACCTGGTGAAGTTAAATGTGTGGGGTCTCCATCTAAAAGCCTTGAGCCAGATAAAAGTTCTTTGGTTTTTTCAAAATCCAAATTTGGATATTTTTTTGTTGTCATAGCGATTGCAAAAGCATCCGCAAAAGTTTCCGTATATTGTTGTTCAATAATTTGCTTATCTTCAATACTTAGTTTAATTCCTTTTTCTTTTTCAAATGTTTCAAAAATTTTATTCATGGCATTTTTTTGATTCATTATGGTGTGACTAATTTTATGTCCCATTTCATGGAAAAATACAAAACTGGTAATTTGTTGTTTGTTTTCTAAAATATGGGAAAAATCTTTATAGATAGTAGAGTTTTTGTCATCAAAACTATTAACTCCTAACATGACATATTCTTGAATTGTTTCGCCATTTTTCTTTAAAGAATAATAGACAGAATAACTTCCTTCATATTTTTTTTGACTAACCATTTGTTCTTCTTCGCTGGTAGGGAAAAGAAAATTCCCGACTTTCATTAATGGATAAAGAGCCTTATCAATCAAAGTGTTATGTTTTAAAATTACTCTGGTGTCTAAAATATCTTTTGGTACACCATTTTGTTCTAGGAATTTAAGATCTTCTGCAAGAAATTGTTGGTATTTAATTTTAACCTTATCTTCTTTGCCTACATATTTTTGAACTTGTTCTATAGGTTTAGTGATCGCATTGTCATACCAAACATCTTGCCCCTTTACAGTTGCAAGTGTAGACAAGGCTAAAGTAAAAGCAACAGCACCACCTAATAAAAATTTAGAATAATTCATAATAATACTATTTTATAATTTTAAATTTAAAATGCAATTATGTGCTATAATTATTTCCATTTTTAATGGGGAAATAAAATGAGCAATACCAAAGTTAAAGAAGTTGTTTTAAACAAAAGAGAGCTTAAGAAGATGCTGCGTTTCTTGGATACTAAGTCCGATTCTACAAGAGTGAAACTGCGCTTTGATGCTTCTGGAATTGGCGACAAAATTACGATGTTTGTTGACGAAGATAGTGTTGGGATAGATGTCACTGATTATTTGTCCTGGTAAGTAGTTTTATGCTATAATGCAGTTTCAGTTAAGAGTAGTTATCTAGTAGTCCTTTCTAATTAATTAAGGAAACATTCCAAATGGATGTTAAAATCGAAAAAAGAATTCAAGCAGATGGTTCTGCTCGCTATGTAGTTCGTCTTGCAAGTGGAGATATGGCTGGAGAACTGATGCCACATAATGCGCTTTTTAATCGTCCAGTGCAATTTCAAACAATTGGAAAAACTGAAGAATGGTTGAAAGATAAAGGCTATAACGTAGTAGAAATTCTTGTTCAAGAATAAGTCGTTGTGATATAATTAACCCATTGAAATTAATCTTAGGAGCAAACAATGAGTGTCCAAATGAACCAATATCTGGCTTATGGTTATTACTTGCCTTTCAAAGAATCAGAAAAAGCGCTATTAGAAAAGCACGGCGAAGAAGGACGAGATGAAATTTTCGACAACTATTATGATTCTGCCTTTGACAAGGAAATTAAAGAAGTGAATGGTTGTTCATTGATTTCAGATGGTATGTGCGGAAAATATAACTTCTTTGGCAAGGTTTTTGAAAAGAGTGAAGTGTATCATCCCCTGGATACCCAGTTTTTTCCCAAGGTAACGGCAAAAATCAAGAAAAATCTGCAAGAAGAAGTCATCAAGATTTTTGGAACAGATTGTGACATCAAGCCCGCAATGGTTTTGCTGACACATTATCGTTAAATTTTAGATTCAAAGATTAATTTGAGCCTCCAGAGACAATCTTTGAGGCTCATTTTTCTTTGGGTTTCCTAATAAATCGTTGTTTTCAAAAAGAAATCTGCTAGAATATAAAGATATAAAATGTGGTAAAAAGTTATGGAATTAGAAAAATCAGATTTTGAAAATTTGCTTGAAATCGTAGTGAATCATGCCTATGATAGACACCCCGTTGCTGAATCTTTTAGAAAAAAAATTAGAGGTTGGTTGGAGATAAAAGAAAAAAATTTTGAAGATTTTTCTGAATTTTTTAGTGATAATTGTGCTGAAAACAAATATTTATTGAAAGATTTTAGAGAATATTTTTTAGAAAAATATCAAACTGATATTGCTAAAGTTTATGAAGAGAAATGTGTTTCTCAGTATTGGAATGATTCTATTTTTGTTGCTTATTCAAACTTTCTAAAAGAGGGTGTTTATTACCCGGAAGAAAAAAATAAAGTTAAGGAAGTCATTGAAGGTAGTAGGAGTTCCAATTCAAAAAAATATTGGTTAATCGTAAGTGTTTGTGGACTTGTAAAAGACCATAACGAAGCATCTCAATGTTTTGCTCATGTGTTAACAGAAAAAGCAAAAATGAGAAATTTATCCTTACTTGATTTAGAAAAGGTTCAAAAGGCGTGGAACCGAAGATTTAAAAATGTGGATGTGAGTCTTCTAGATCCTTCTTCAGTTTTTGTGGTTGAAAAAGTATTTGAAAAAATCAGCAGTTCAAGAAAGAAAGATTTATATGAATTCAATAGTGGACATTATACCGAAGTGATTTTAAATGCTGATTTGCTCAGTCAAGAAAATAAATTAAGCATTCCAAAAAATATAGAAGCACTCCGTGTTTTCTTTCATAATTTTAAAGAGTATGTCAAAGAAGCAAAAACTCCTTATGATATGTATTCCATTACAAGTTTTGAAATGAATTCAAATATAGAAACAAAGCTAAGATTAAATTATGAAAATATAGAATCTAAAGAAAAAGTCGCCAAATTATTTAAAAGCCTTTTAGACTTTTGCTTACTCAAAGAAAAAGAAAATTTAAAAGGTAAAACTTTTGATTGTGATGATATGGATAAGTTTTTTGATTCCTTTCTGTTGAGTACTTCGTTGGAAGATAAAATGCCCAACAAGGAAGAGCATAAAAAAAATAAGTTTAAGTTGTAAATAATTATAAGAAATAATGTATAATGCTCTTGTCTTAATGAAACGAAAGAGAGGCAAACTAAATGCTAGACTGTTTGATTTTTGGTGATAGTATTGGAGTTGGAACACATCAGTTTAAGAAAGAGTGTGTTGCCTATGTTAAGTCTGGGATTAACAGCAAAGCTTTTAATGACAAGTATGTGCGTAATCAAAAAAATCCTTATGGTTCAGAGGTAGCAATTATTAGCCTGGGTTCTAATGACCATAAAGGGGTCAAGACTTATGAAGAACTGATTTATCTTCGTGAACGAGTTAAGTCTCAACGAGTGTATTGGATTTTGCCTAATGTGGAAAAGTTCCCATCACAAGTAGGGAGTGTAAAAAAGGTGGCAGAACAATACAGTGATTTTGTCATCACCCCAACCAAGTATGAACCCGACAAGGTTCACCCAACTGGTGTAGGATATAAAGAAATAGCAAAACAAGTAGAATGAAAAAAGAGGCAAATGCCTCTTTTTTTAATTATTGCTTGATTATTTTGTCATTTTTTTGCTGTTTAATTGGCAAACTTTTATTAAGTTTTTCATTAAGTTCTTGGATAGAAAACATTCTTTCAATTTTATCGTAAAATTCTTCATTGTTAGGTTTAATTTTTTCCAAAAAACTAGAAATATGATTGGTTTTTTTGAGATGCAATTCGTTAATGAAATAGTTTAATAATTCATCATATTCTTGTTCTTCACTAAAGTTATTTTTTAACATGTATGAAATAAGAACATGGGCATCGGGTTGTAGATAACCATAAAGACAAGTGGAAATAAATGGATAGTCTTCATCACAATGAATATCTGCATTTTCTGCAAGTTCTTTACTGGATAATAAATATTTAATGTGACTTAATTGACCACAAGCACAAGCAATAACAAGATGAGAGTTTAAATGATATTGAGGAAGTCCCCCATATTTTTTTAAAAGTAAACTTGAGTCCATTTTAAAGTCTTTCATTATGTTAGTATTTTTGGGTTCGTGTCTTTTTCTCTCTAATGGATTGAATCAAGTCTTTGATGACAAAAATAAAAAGTGTTCCATAGAGGAAACTGAAGAATAAAGCAGAAATATCATAAATATGCATAGAAAATATCACTTTTCAATCTTATAAGATATTTTTCAAATTAAAGCAAGAAACATCTAGGTGGTGCTGTACAAGTAGCAAAATTCGATGTAAAATAGACCTACTTTAAATACTAGATAAAGCGAGAATAAACCATGGCACTCAAAGAGTTTTCAGAACATCAAGTTCCCATGCTCAACCTCAATAATGAAGAAGGAAATGTCTTTGTATTGATGGGAATTGTCAGCAATCTGTCCAGGAAGTTGGACAAGGATAGTAAGGCAATTATTGCTGAGATGACTTCGGCTGATTATAAAAATGCCGTTTATGTGTTTAATCGTGAATTTGGTGATTTCTTTGACATTGTTTTGCCACGAGGCATTACCAAGAAAGATTTGGAGTCCGCACATAAAAAAGCGACCTTGGGTGAAGAAAAGATTGCTGAAATCTACGAACGCTGATTCTTCCATGTTATAATAAGCCATTGAAACACGGGAGTAAAAAATGCAACTCAATAACCGCAAAGTGGTGGATGTAGAAGTAGATGGTATCAATTCTTGGGATGCCCCAGATTTTTCTGATGCCTTCTTCAGCTATGCTATTTTTGAAGACAATGGTGCTGAACTCTCTGATGATGAACTGGATCTGTTGGCTGATCAAAATGGCTTCTGCCAAATTCTTTGGTTAATTTAAAATAATAAAATAGAAAATTTTTAAAAAACTGTATAATGTTTTCACAACAAACCAAAATGGAGTGACAATCATGCAAGATTCTAAGTCTGAATTCTTCCAAAAGTCTACGAAGCAACATAAGCGCTTTGATGATGGGACGGGTAAGCGACGAGATAATCGCAAGTTTAACACTGGCAATCAAAAACGAGAACATAATCAAAAGCACTAAAGAATAACGGGACTATAGCTCAGTCGGTAGAGCAGCGGACTTTTAATCCGTTGGTCGAGAGTTCGAATCTATCTGGTCCTACCAAACATTAAAAGCAAATGATCCAGTTTTGGGTTGTTTGCTTTTTTAAACCTAAATAGGTTTTTAATCTAAAGGTTGATAAAAATTTTATTTTATAGTATTTTATTTTTTTGGAAAAGGAATAAAAATGTATAAGACTAAAATTGATGACACTCCAATGATTGCTGTTTCTACAGCTAAAGATAATATCACTTATTCCGTTAACGGTTCTAAAATGAATCCGTTGGAAGCTTTCTATGCTGCATTGGCGGGTTGCGCAGCAGTATATGCTAAAAAAGCTTGTAAAGAGTTGGGTATATCTGCTAGTGGAATAGAGATTAACTGTGTACCTAAAGTGGGTGCTGCTGGTCCATTAAGTTTGGCGAAGTTTAAAACTGAAATTAAATTTCCTGCTCATTTTTCTCAAGAACAAAAAGATAAAGTTATTGATAGTATTCAACATTGTGCAGTAAAAGAAATAGTTAAAGATGGCGATAAAATTGATTTTCTTACTGAAGAAGTAATGTAATTATTAAATTTTGTCTCAAAATGAAAAATAAAATTTATGATTTTAGAGATTTTGTAGTCAATACTATCAAAATCATTATTAATTCTGATGTTTTTGACCGTGCTGCATCATTGTCTTTCGCTACCCTCTTAGGATTGGTTCCACTCCTTTCCGTAATTCTTCTCTTAATACATGAGTTTAATTTTTTAAATTTAATGAATGTGGCTGAAGTAGGGTTAATGCAAATTGGTGAAAAATTTGATGATAAACAATTAATCACTGATGTTACAGCAACGTTAAAGCAATTTATTGAACATGCTGGGAATTTAAATGGCATTAGTTTAGTGGGATTATTTTTAAGTGCGATGTTGCTCTTGAGAGACTTAGAATTAAATTTGAGAAATATTTTTCAGCCCAAAAAGTTTAATTGGTTGAATAGATTAGAGTTATGGTTATTGGTCTTAATCTTAATACCCCTCTTTGTGGGAATTATGGTGAGCGGCATTATTGGTAGCTTAACGATATTATTAAAGATAATAAATTTACAAGAAAATTCTTTAGATTTAATAAATAAATGGTTTGGTTTTTCAATGTTAGCCTTTGTGATTTCTTTGATATTTTATAGTTCAGCAAGAACCGTTTTAAAGTACAAGGAAGCGTTATTTGGTGGTGTGGTGGCTTCTTTGGGCATATTTTTAACCCAAGTAGGATTAGAGTGGTGGATTGAGAACACTTCTACTTACTCTAAAATCTATGGAGCTTTAGTTTTTATACCAGTGTTTTTACTTTATGTAGAATTTTTTTGGATCTCTATTCTGTTTGGGGCATCTTGTGCAAAAGGATTTTGTGAAAACAAAAACTCTAAAAAAGATTGGTTCTAAAAATTTTTTAGATTAAGTTGAAAAAGCTGTACAAAGAAATTTGAGTGTGATAATATAACTCCATACTGTGAATGGCACAGGATTTCAAGAGGATGAAAAAATGAAAAAGATCGTTGGTATGGCTGCTCTGTCTATGTTTGCTGTTTCTGCTTTCGCAATTGAAGAAAGTCCCCAAGTTTTTGAGAAGGTTTGCCTGGATAATCAACAGATGAAGGCACGAGCCTACAACAAGAAGGATGAAAAGGTTAATGTGATTTCTTCTTCTATTGTCAAAGAAAAGGAGCAATACCAAGTGAAGATGGTTTATTCTGGTCAAGATAGTTCAACTAAGATTAATCATTCTTGCACTTTTGAGAAAATCAATGGGAAGTGGATTCTTTCTGCTGTTTCCAGTTCATACGGCATGTAAAAAAAGCTGTACATCGCTTAAAAATTTGGTATAATTAACTCATCGCAAACACAAACGGAGTGACAATCATGCAAGGTTCTAAGTCTGAATTCTTCCAAAAGTCTACCAAGCAACATAAGCATTTCGATGATGGCACTGGTAAGCGTCGTGATAATCGCAAGTTTAATACGGGCAACCAAAAGCGCGAAAAGAATCAAAAGCAGTTTTATTAATAAATAAGGGGTGTGTATAGAAATTATATGCGCATCCTGAGTTTCATAAAGGTTTATCATGATTAAATTCAAAACAGAAAAAGTTATCCGAGTTCATGATTGGGATGAACTGGTTGAAAAAACTTATGGTCGCCCATATAGTTTTCAGCAGCAAGACGGCTGCAAGGAACGTCAGCGAGTTTATCTCACTGTTCCTGAAGAGGCTGAAGATTATAAAAATGACACCATTCCAGAAGTAATTAATGGAGATGAAATGGGTGTGAGCTTTGCTGCTTGGCTTGTTCGTGATCCTAAAGAATGGAATGGTAAGGCTAGTTCTGCTAATTCACTAGATCTTTTTTGGGGTCGTAACTTCTATCCTGATGTTCAAATGATTGCAAATGACCTTCATGCCAAGGGGCTTTTGCCAGAAGGTGATTACACTATTGATATTGATTGGTAAATATGTTTTTTAGAAAAAAAGAAAAGCCTGTAAATACCTATGATCATATTATGATGGACTTGTTCCACCAAAATGGTGGTTATGAAAGAAATCTTGATATAATGGCTTGGCAAGTTGGTTGGAAGACTGCTATCACTTCAAAAGTTGAAGATTCTAAAAAAGTTTTTAACGACTTGTATTATGGTGGTGGAAGTCCATTTCCTTTTGATGAAAAAACCTTTTATATCGCTTGGGATGAAGCCAAAAATTTTGTAAAAAACACTGTACAAATCGCTAAAAGCTAGTATAATAGAGACATCTAAACAAAAACGGAGTAAGCAAAATGAATCAAAAAATTAAGTCAATCTTGCAGCAGTCTGGTCTTCAGCCTTACTACGATGCACAAGAAGGACATATTGAAAAGTTTGCTGAATTGCTGATCAAGGAATGTGCAAATATTGTACAAAACACAGATTTGGAAGATGTGGAAGGTGGTGATAGTGCCGTTTTGAGTGCTGCATCCCAACAAATTGAAACAACCTTCTTTAAATTTTAAGAAAGAAAAAAATGACTATTCCTTTTGAACGAGCAAGAGCAATTCGTCAAACAGAACAGTTTCTTAAAGAACTGTTGGATTCAACAAAAACACCACGAGTTCCTAAGAATATTCGTGATCAAGCCCGTCATCTTCTTCGTCATTATCCTAGCTTGAGTGATTTGGCAATGATTGAGTCGGGTTGGAATAATAAGATGTTTGAATGCCCTATTACTACTGAAGATAGTCTGATGGGAAAGCTAAAGTAAGATTTTAAAGTCAAGCTCCGATGGTGAAATAGGTAGACACAAGAGACTTAAAATCTCTCGCCGCAAGGCATGCCGGTTCGATTCCGGCTCGGAGCACCATATTAAAGCATATTGCTTATTGTCATAGGGATATGTTAGCTTTGGGTAATTAAGCCCGAAGGATAAGTAGTTTGCTTCAATATGGTTTGCGAGGATAGCTCAGTTGGTTAGAGCAAAGGACTCATAATCCTTAGGTCGAGGGTTCGAACCCCTCTCCTCGCACCAAACAGTGCTAATTTTAAAAAGGAAAATATTATGAAATATAATTTTGGTTTTGAAACAAGTGCTAAGGTTTCTTCTGAAGTTTTGAAGGAAATGATAAAGACGATGGTTGAGGAACAAACGGGCAATAAGGTCAAAGATATTAATTTTAATATTAGTAAAAAAACAATTGGTTATGGCACAAATGAATCGGATGCGATGGTTTTTGAAGGTGCTACTATCAGTTTTGAAACAAATTCAATTATTTTGAATAGTCAAGCTAATGGGCTAAGTTCTTACCATGTTGTTAATGGTTCTGGTTGGCACGGGGAAGCTGACGAAGCAAGTGTTTAAAAATAATTGTTTGAAACAATCTTTTTTAATGAAAGGAAATGAAATTAAATGATTACGATTACTGTAGAGGGTCCAAACAAGGCTGGTAAGGGTTATGTGATTGCTGCAATTGCCAAAGCTCTTAAAGAGGTTGGCTGTGATGTTTCTGTTCAAGGGGAAGTAACCCACAATGCTGAAAAGTTAGCCAAGACCCAAGAGGAAATTGTAGCTCGCCTAAAAGATCAAAAGGTGCGAGTTATGGAAATGCAAACAAGCCAATAAAAATTGTGTGAGCTAAAAAGAGGGAAGATTATCTTCCTTCTTTAATTAAGTTATTAGGTTCAAATCATGATGGAATGTTTGATTATTGGAGATAGTATTGCCGTAGGGGTTAAGGAATATGCTCCCCAATGTGTGAGTTATGCTACTGGGGGATGGAATTCTTGGCAATGGAACAAGTATCACTCCAACAAGGATTTAAATGCAAAAACCGTTTTGATCAGTTTGGGAACGAATGACCATAAATATATCAATACCAAAATTGAATTAGAAAAAATCAGAAACAAAATTCAAGGTGCAAAAGTGTTTTGGGTTTTGCCTCATGCGAATCTTAAAAAGAGTGAGGTTTCAATTGAACAAATTCAAAATATTGTCATAGAAATTGCTCAAAAAAATGGTGACACGGTATTGCCAATTAAAAGAATTCAAAAAGACAATATCCATCCATCTTGGGAAGGATATAAACAGTTAGCTAAAAACATGAATTAATTTTGCTTTTGTGTTATAATAATGTTATTGAAGAAACAAGATGTTTTTAACAACTGTTAAGTGGATAGGTGAATAAATGAAAAGTATTATTGCTGCAATTCTGGTTTCTGTATTGAGTACGGGTTGTGCTGTGGTTGCAGTTGCTGATGCTACCTTGACGGTTGCTTCTGCTGCGGTTAGTGTGACTGCAACTGCTGTTGAAACTACCGTAGATGTCGCTGCTTGGGGTGTAAAGAAGGCAGTGGGTGCTGATGATAAAAAAGAAGATTAATCAGCAGGTTGAGCTACCAAATCATCCATGCAGACTGTCTTATGTTTTAAAAATGAATTAGGGAATTGATGCTTAAAACCAAATATGGTGATATCTATTCCATATTTATGAAGTAATTCCAATAGCATACTGTAATCAGAATCATTGGTCATTAAGCATATATGGGTTAAGTGAGGATGTTTTTTTAATACCTGTAAAACTTCCCAACATATTCGCATATCGGCACTATTTTCACCAACTTTAGTAGGAATAGCGATTAATTCTTCAGACTTAATCAGCTTCATTATTTTATTGTTGTAGAGAAAATTACCAATAATGCTTCTATGGATAACATTTTCATAATTTTTTTGAATGTAGGAGAGGCTTAATTTGATTTTTTGTGGATTTTGAATATTTTCGCAATCAATAAATACAGCAGTTTTGTTTTCCATTGTGTTGACTTTTTGTTGATGAAAAATAGTATGAGATTTATTTTTAAAAGGCAATGGGCTGTTTGTATCATAGCTTATGCTTGAACCATAATTTATGGTATAATCCATCCAATTAAATCTGGAGAAAATATGAAATACTTGTCAGAAATTTTAAAAATCATTGAACACGGTGTTAATGGAAACACTGATGCAGTTAAAGATTATGGAAATCTATTATCTGAAAAAATGGCTCAAGATGGATTGCTCAAAGAATCTGAAATGGTTTATAAACGAGCGAATAAAATGGATTTAGGTGAACTTATTGGTCCAGCTAAAGAGTAATCAAATTTTAGTGCCAAAAATCCCACATCTACTTGCTCTTATCTGCTATAATAACATCATTAATTAATCCCTATCTATCTTCTCTAAAAAGGATATTTTATGCCTATTCAACAAACAAGTCTCTATTATAAAGACGGTTCTTCAGACAAGGTTTATCATGCTCAAATTGAAGAAAAAGATGGTGGTTATGTAGTGAATTTTCAATATGGTCGGCGTGGTTCAACACTCACTTCTGGCACAAAAACTAAAGACCCTATTAATCTTGAAAAAGCAACTGTAACTTATCTTACTCTCATTAAGGAGAAGATGAGTAAGGGCTATACTGAAGGTGAGTCTGGTGCTGTTTTTCAATCCTCCCTAACCGAAGAACGAGTGACAGGTATTGTTCCCCAATTGCTTAATAATGTTAAGTCTGATGATGAGCTTGAAGAGCTTTTCCGTTCTGATGATTGGATGATGGAAGAAAAGTTTGATGGTCGCCGTCTGATGGTTAAAAAAGACCAAGAAGTGATTGGCATTAACAAGAAGGGTCTTGCCATTATTGCCACTGAAAATATTGCTCAATTGGTGAGTAGTGCTGCAAATCAAATTGTTACAGATGGTGAAGTTATTGGCGATTTCTATCATATTTTTGACATCTTGGAACTTAATAGTGAAAGCCTACGGCAAAAAACAGCTTTTGAACGCTATCAGATTCTTTCTGCTATCCCAGAGTTTAAAGAAAATATCGTCAAGGTCTATTTGAGTGAAAAAGAAAAGCGAGAAGCATTTGCTAGGATTAAGGCTGACAAGGGTGAAGGAGTTGTCTTTAAACTTAAAACCTCAACTTATGTATCAGGTCGCCCAGCAAGTGGTGGCAATCAACGCAAATATAAGTTTTGGGAGTCTGCTACCGTTAAGGTGATTAAGCAGCATAAGACCAAGCGTAGTGTCACTGTTGCAGTTTATGATAGTGGAAAAGAACGAGACATTGGTAATGTAACCATTCCGACTAATTATGATATTCCAGCAGTAGGTTCTATTGTTGAGGTCATTTATCTCTATTGCCATCTCGGAGATGAAGGTAAACTCTATCAAACTAAATACAAGGGTATTCGTGATGATCAAGATGTTTCAGATTGCAAACTGTCTCAAATTAAGTTCAAGTCTGAATCCGAGGATGATGAAGATGAAGAATGATAATTAATTAAATTATAGTTAACCAAAAAGGCAGATCGAAAATGTTCTGCTTTTTATTTTTTCTTAATAAGAAAATGGATAAATTCAAGTCTAAATACTGTACATGCTAGGACTTTAGTGATACAATTGAGCCATGTTCAATAGTGAGGAGTAGCAAGATGTTTAGTGAATATATGGCGAAAGAAATGTGCTTTAAGTTGATTTTGGCCAATTCTGAAAGTGAAGTTACCGCTATTCTTCATAGTTATGATTATACAAAAGATGTAAATAATTGGGTTCCTCTGGGTAAGAATCAAAACAATGCTGCCATTGTTCAAAATACAGCGGGGAACCTTGGTTCTTGTCTTACTGAATTGAGTACAAATTCTATTGATGCTGTTATTCAGCGTGAAAAAAATACCTTGGAAAAGAATGGTGTTAAAATCCCTCAAGAAAGCTTAAAGAGTCCTGAGGCTTTTTTGCGTTTTGTTCTGAAGGATGATTATTTTAAAAAGAGTGAGCTAGAAAAATATGCAAAGAAGCGCATGAAACTTCTCACAACTGAAACCAAAGATGGTAAGCGTAGTTTGACTATTGTAGATGCGGGTTGTGGTCAAAAAGCCAAAAATTTTGGTGATACTTTTTGTTCAGTCGGTTCTGGTCATCAAAACAAGGCAAATAAGTCTTGGCTGCATGGTAATTATGGTCAAGGTTCCACATCAGCGAATGCAATTAGTGGTTGTTTGGGTTATAAATTAATTGTTTCACGAGAAGAGGAAGATCAAAAGTGGGCTTTTACTTTGATTCGTCGTTCTGATAAAGACCCAAGTATGTTGGAATATCTCGTTGTTAATGGCGGTGAAAGTGTTTTGGAGTTTGACGAAGATTCTATTGAATTTGGGGTTCGTTATAGTGGAAAACTTGCCACTAAAGAGGCGGAATTAACTTTTGGTTCTGCCATTAAGTTGTATAGCGTTAAGGTAGAAAAAGGTTTTACTGGTGTTAAGCGAACAATGTCTTCTGTGTTGTTCCGTCCAGCCCTTCCTTTGAGTTCTACTGAATTTTCTGAAGCCAATGAAAATGCTAATAAGCGTGATGGTAGTAAGCCCAATGGTCGAGATTGCCGATGGATTTGGGGGCTTGGAAAAGAATTGAGTGATTTGGTTGAATCTGGCAAGGCTGAACAGGCGGAATTTAGCATTTACTGCCCAATTTTTGAAGGTACAGCTTATGGCAAGGTTTACTTTATTCGTTCACAAGAAGATGTTAAGTCCATTTTGAATTGGATGCCATATTCATATCTTGAAAAGAATAAGCGAGTTTTTCATATCAATAATGGTCAAGTTCAGCATACTGATGCTTATCAAAAATTGGAACATTTGGGATTTGTTAAGTCAGCCCAAAAGATTTTCATTGAAATGGATTTGAGCCATTTTAATCCCGCTAAGGCAAAGGCTTATCTTTGGAAAGCAGATCGCACTTCTTTCCAGACAAGCCAAGAATACTTTCAGCTATATGATGAAAGTGTAAATACTTTTTTTAAGAATTTTGAAAAGCTCAAAAGTTGGGAAGAGGTTTGTCGTCAAGATGAAATGGAAAAAGTTAAGAATGAAAAGAATGCCCAAAATGACAATGTTTTGGGTGAAGTGATTAAGTTGTTCGGTGGTCGTGAATCTAAAAAGATGAGGTCTAATAAGGTTTTGCTAAGTACCACGGGTAATACCGTTGAATCTTATGCTCAAGGTGTTTCTACTGAAGTTTCTGAAAATGAAATTGAAAACGAATCAAAGGTAGAACTGCAAGGTCAAGAAATTGCAACTGAATTGTCTTCTGAACACAGTACAAAAGACAGTGCTAAAAAGGGTAATATTAACAATCTCACAACTCGTCTGAAAACCAATGCAAAGAGGGGTTCTGTCAGTTCAAAAGATGGTGCAAATAAACTGGCTATCAAAAGTGCTACTGTAATGCGAGATGGTCAAGAAATTAATGTTGATGTAAATCAGATTAATTTGTCTGTTAGCGAAACTACTAGGGGGACTGATATTCAGTTGTCTATCAATTCAACAGAAGAATTGAAGTCTCAAATCAAGGTAGGAGATGTTTTGTCTGTTAAGCTAGAAATGCATAATGAGCAAGATAAGTCTATCATTCTTGAGTCTGTTGTTTATTTTGAATTGATTGATGAACTAAAGAAAGTTGAAAATAGTCGTGCTCGTTCAAATATGTTGGCTAATATGCTAACAAAAGCATATGGTACAAAAGATGGTCGATTGGTGAATAATGAGGCTACGATGAATTTGAGCCATATTGATTCTGATTTTGCTTTTGACAAAGTTGGTTATTATGTCATTAGCCAAAATGAAAAATTGCTTATCGTGTTAAACTTGGACAATCTTTCTTTAAAAATGAATATGGATCGTCAACCACGAGAAGAAGATAAGGTTAACTATATGAATCATTGGGAAGCAACTTTATTTTTGAATGTGATTAATAGTTATGAAATGCATGTTGAGCAAGATTTGAATAATCTACATGAACTTGCAAACGAATTAAATCATGTTACGGCAGCAAGTTTAGCTAATCGTAATGCTTTGCAAACAGCAATGCGTAATGTTAAACAAGAAGAAGATGTTATCAAGAAATCTTTAGTTCGGAAAGCTGCTTAATGAATCTAATTGGTAAATATGATGAAAAGCCTGGGGCTTATCATATTGGAAAAGCCCATGAAAAATGGGCTATTTCTACTATCAATAATCATTCTTCCACAGATTTTGTAAAGATGTGTGTAAAACAGTTGTCTCAGAATTTAAACTGTTTGGAGGTGAAAGCTCATAATCCAGAATCTCATGTTGAAAAATCTGATTTATTTCTTTCTTTAAGATTAAAAAAAGAAAATGGGATAAATAAAATTGTGAGAGAGGGTGTTTCAGCAAAATCTGGAACAACGACTTTTGCAGGGCAAGTGTATCGTGGAAGTATTCAAACAGTTATGAATATTGGATGGAGTCCAGTAAATGGGTTGTTGGCTGAACAACATATTGATTGGCTAGAGTCTAATAAGGGATTTTTAGAAATTGAAAATTTTAATCAAAAAGATTGGATAGATTGGTATAAAGGTCGTTGGGAAGAAATCTGTGAATCTTCTTTTTTTGGGAATACTACTTTTACATCAAATTTGTTATTAAGTAATTTAAATTATGATGAGAAAAATAATGAATTAAAAGTTGTTGAAAGTGCTTTTATTACAAAAAAACAAGCCCTAGAAGATTTTAAGCAGTTATCTAATAAAGAAGACTTAAAAATTAATATGGAATATTCTTCTATAGGTTCAGGTATTATTTATATTAAACGAGCAGGCGGTTCTAATGGGGGTAAGGGGGCAAAAGATTGGCAAGTTCGTTTAGATAGAAGCAAGTATATTAAATGGATTAAAGAAAATCGTTCTGATTCTGTTTTTGTTTTTTAGTAATATTTTACTAAATTAGTTAAAATAAGTCTTTGACAAAATTAGGTAATAGTTATATAACCAAAAGAATTTTTTAAAGATTAACTTATGCAAACCAAAAAAAGAAAAGGAATTATCCTAGCTGGTGGCTCAGGAACGAGGCTTTATCCCATCACTCAAGCCGTATCAAAACAACTTCTTCCGATTTATGATAAGCCAATGATATATTATCCATTAAGCACATTAATGTTGTCTGATGTGCGGGATATTCTTATCATTTCCACTCCTGAAGATACCCCAAAATTTAATTCTCTTTTAGGTAATGGTGAGAAGTGGGGAATTAATATTGAATATGCCGTTCAAAAATCACCTGATGGTATTGCTCAAGCATTTATTATTGGTGAAAATTTTATAGGAAACGATAATACAATCCTTATTTTGGGGGATAATATCTTTTATGGTCATGAATTGGTTAATCAATTATTAAGAGCGAATGATTCAACAAGTGGAGCAACGGTCTTTGCTTATCATGTGAATGATCCGAAAAGATATGGTGTCGTTGAATTTAATGAAAAAAGGCAAGCAATTTCAATAGAGGAAAAGCCCCAAAATCCAAAAAGCAACTATGCTGTGACTGGTCTTTATTTCTATGATAACCAAGTGGTGGATATCGCAAAAACGATAAGACCATCCGCACGAGGGGAGTTAGAAATTACTGATGTCAACAAAACCTATTTGAAAAAAGGCGATTTAAATGTGGAACTAATGGGGCGTGGTTATGCTTGGTTAGATACAGGAACCAATGAATCCTTATTAGAAGCCTCCGCATTTATCGCCACACTACAAAAGAGGCAAGGTTTAATGGTGGCTTGTTTGGAAGAAATTGCTTTTAAAAAGGGATGGATTTCACAAGAGAATGTATTATCTTTAGCACATACATTAAGAAAAAGCACCTATGGTGAATATTTGGAAAAAATTATAAAGGAATAAAAGTGGCATTTAATGTAATCAACACCTCTATACCAGATGTAAAAATCATTGAGCCGAAAGTTTTTGGAGATGATCGTGGATGGTTCCATGAATCATTCAATGAAAAAGAGTTTCAAGAAAAAGTAGATTGCAATGTGAAATTTGTTCAAGATAATCATTCTTATTCAAAAAAATATACCCTTAGGGGACTTCACTATCAAATAGAACAAACTCAAGGCAAGTTGGTTCGGGTGCCATTTGGAAAAGTGCTTGATGTTGCTGTGGATTTGAGAGAATCTTCTAGTTGTTTCGGTGAGTGGGTTGCCGTTGAGTTATCTGATGAAAATAAGAGGCAACTTTGGGTTCCTCCAGGGTTTGCTCATGGGTTTTTAGTTTTATCTGAAGATGCCCACTTCCTTTATAAAACCACTGATTATTGGCATGCTGGTAGTGAAAAAACATTACTTTGGAAAGATTCATTTTTGGGAATTGATTGGGGGGTTCCTTTTGGTTTTGAACCCACAATGAGTGAAAAAGATAAGGTGGGATTTACTTGGGAAAGTGCTCCAAAATTTAAATAAAACAAGTCTCATATAAGCTGAAAAATAACATTGTTTTTTTAATTGAATTCCATTATGATTGTTGCCTTGCAACATTGAGGATATGTGATGAATATTGATATTGTTTTAGGTGATATTACCAAAATTAAAATAGATGCTATTGTGAATGCAGCTAATGTGCATTTAATTCCTGGTGGGGGTGTGGATGGTGCCATTCATCGTGCTGCTGGAATGGGATTAGAAGAAGAGTGTAAAAAAATTGGTGGTTGTCCTGTAGGTGAAGCAAAGCTTACATCCGCCCATAATATTCCAGTAAAAGGCATTATTCATACTGTTGGCCCTATTTGGTTTGGTGGGGGTAAAAATGAATATGAAAACCTTGAGAGTGCTTACAAAAATTCATTAAGGGTGGCATTGGATAATGGGTTTAAATCAGTAGCATTTCCTTGTATTAGCACTGGTGTGTTTTCTTTCCCTAAAAAGGAAGCCGCATTGATTGCATTTAAAACAGTGATTAAGACAATGACTGAAAATCCAGTTTTGGAAAAGGTTGTTTTTTGCTGTTTTTCTAAAGAAGACTATGACATTTATACTGAATTAATGCGAAGTATGGTGAATGTAGAGTCAAAAAAATTTATCCCTTATTATTAAAGAATAGTCCAACCTAATTGTTGTAGATCGGTTTTAATTTCTTCTGTCACTATACTCTCTGCAACATAATTAAGATTGGTATTTGGGTTTTCTTGAGAAGATTGATTAAGTTCTTCTTCTGAAAATGGAACAAATATACCTGAACAATACCAATCAAGATAATCACCTTTTTTTCTAATTCGTGCAATAATTCCGCCAGCATAGCGCCAAGAACAAGACCAAGGTGATTCTTCTCCAATTTTTTGAAAAATATTATTGCAAAGTGCTGCATAAAGATTTTGAGCATAGCTATCGCTTTCAATAACTTTTTTAGATAACCAATCAGTATTTAAAAGATCAAATTCTAAATTATTTTTTTCAGATATTGGTGCAGTGTCAAAATCATAGTCAAATAATTTAGACCAGTCAGAATCGCTATCAAAATAGAAAAGTGTGTTTTTGTCATTTGCTAAAGGGTTGTCCATAATAATATCCAATAAGTGATAATTTTAAGATTACTAAATTTGAAATAATAATCAATCAAATTAAAAATAGCCCATTAGGGCTATTTGTTGATTTATTTATAAAAATCAAGGTTTACGAGGAGTTCTCTTTTGATTTTCTTCGTTTTCTAAATTATTGCCATTAAATGGTCTCATATTTTCTAATGCTCCAAAATTGGGCGAAACTAATTTTTCTTGATTTTCCTTAATGAAAGAAACATTTGGGTCAATTTCATAAATATTCTTTTTAACTGGAACTACATTAGCTTCTAAGAGTTTAGTCATTTCGGGAGAAATGTCTTTGATTTTTTCTTGAGCAAGTTCAAGTAGATTTTTACCATCTTGGGTTAGTTGTCTATATTGAGGAAGTTGAAAATGTTTTTCCAAGAAAGCAATGTCGTTTTCTTGAATAGCATAGAGCAATCCTTTCACTGCAACATCTCTATCCATAGGGGTAGGATGTAAATGATGATGAATGTAAGAACTCATTTCTTGATTATATCTGGAATAGCAAATATCAAGTGGTTTAACGAGGTTATTTGTGGGGCTTAATTCTGGATTTGCACCAATATCAATAAGGAATTTGCTTAATTCATTTTGTTGACTATTTAAGGCTCTGGTTAAAGGTGAATATGGAAATCTGCCTTGTGTATCAAGAGCATTAATATCAGCCCCAGCTTGAACTAATTCCAATATGAATTTCTTTTTATCAGCAACCGATAAGTTAATATCATCAATCACGGAATCCATTAAGGAATAGCCTTCCCAGTTTTTAGAAAATAATTCATTAGCTTCTTTCATTTTGCCAATGAAATATTCATAAACCTTTGGAGCATCGTCATTGTTAGCAGTTGTGCTTCTATACTGAATTTGTTGGAAAGGAACTTTACCATTATTGTCTTCTTCAAATAAGGGAACTTTCAATTCTTCAACTAGATACTTAACCATATCTAATGAACCATATTGTGCTGCTAAATGCAAAACATTATTTTGAAAGCCAAGTTGAGATTTATCCACCCCTAAAAACGGATTGTCATAAATCGGAGAACCATCTTTATGGCTTTTAAAATATTCAATTAAATTTTCTCTGCTAACTTTATTGATGACCATGATAAATCCTTTAGTGTTTGTATTAATTTTAACAAATGACAAATTAAAGTCAAAAGCAGTTGAACTTTTTAATGGTTTTGTTTATAATCTTATCGGGTTTAAAGTTCGCTAAACCTTCCATATCATAACATTATTACTTGCATACTCTTAACCGATGGTAAAACAGGCTGATGCCAAACTAGAGTGAAACAGGAAGTGACTGGCGCCAGAAACTTCAGAGTGTTATGATATGGTAGATGGTCGCTGTTAAAAATGGGTACTCAGAATATCCGTTCTTGAAAGGTGCAAATCCTAAAAGGATGTAGTCAGGTGAGAAGCGTGGGCAAAGATTGGAGGTCAACCAATCGCTACATACTGCATAGAGCCAAGTAAAAAGAACAAAGACCAGCCATTAAAAACAAAAACCCCAATAGGGGTTTTTGTTTTTAATCTACGAATTAAAGATCAAACCAGTTTTTCCCAGTTTTCAAATTTTCCCTTAATCATTTCTAACCAGGCATCTGTTTTGATTTTAACCATTTCAACATTGCCTTTCACTACACCCTTACAAATCACACCTTCTTTTAATTTGTTAGATTCATTAAGTTGAACTTCTTTGATGTAGTTTTGATTAAGGTTTCCTTTGAGTAACAATTCAGCAGCCTGTTCAAATCCATCAAAGACTTTGGTGAAATCTTGAGGTGGTATGAACCCTTTTTTAAACAAATGAACATCAAACAATTTTAAGTGTTTTTCGTCATTGATATCGTGATTACCGGCGACTGAATTTTCCCCAAAAAACTCGCAGAACACAACTATTCTGTCAAAATTATTAAATACTTTTTTAGAATAGAAATCTTCTAAGCGATAGAGAATATCTTTGCTCATTGTATCTTGAAATTTCGGGATTGCTTCCCCAAATATCTCTGATTTTTCATTGATGAGTTGTGTTCTTGAGCCAAATTTACAAAAGCCTTTTTTGGGTTGCCATTCAAATCTTAAATTTGAACCATCATATTTGTAAAATGAAAAAACGGGCTGACCAATTAACTTGCATGTTTTTAAATGCGGAATTGAGTTGTACTGTATCATATATGTCCTTTAAAATAATGTGAGCCATAGTGTCATTTATGAACAAAAACGCTCAATAACATCCACCATAGTATCAATTGTGCTGCATTGAATTCTTGCAGCGAAGCATTAGTTTAATAACAGACTTTCATGATATATAACCCCTTTTTTTGAATATTAAATTAAGGCTAGATTATAAGTTGTATTTTATTTTTTTGCAATAAAAAATAATACAAAAGAAATCATTATGAAAAAAATGTTATTTTTGTATTATTTTAGGGGTCGATCATAATTGACATTTATTTTGGTTACTAATATGTTGTGTAGCGTAAACCATTCAATAAAAGGATAAATATGAGCTACCCATTTGCACAAAATGAAAAAGAAATGAAGGCTTATTTGCAAGCTTTAGTAGATGATGTAGAAAGTTTGGTCGTTAAAACAGAAAAAGATACAAGCGCTCATGTCATATCAGCGAGAAATAAGTTAAAAATAAATATTGCAACAATGAAGTATAAAATTCATTTGCTAGAAGAATCTATTCGTGAGAAAGCAAAAGCCACCGATGAGTATGTGCATGAAAATCCATGGAAGTCTATTGGAATTGTTTCTGCTACCACTTTAGGTATTGGTTTTATCTTGGGATTTTTAGTCGGGCATAAAGATTAAAAATTAAATTTTTGTTTGATATTATTTAGTGATTGCAGTATAATTCCATCATCTTTTAAAAAGGAAAACAAAATGACTAATAATACAAACAGTGAAGCGATGATTCAAGACATTCAAGAAGTAGTTGCAAATGCAGAAGTGCTTATGGCAGCGACTGAGGGACAGTCTGGGAAAGAAATTGAATCAATTCGTGCCCGTCTAAAGGCTAATTTGGCTGTTGCTCGCACCAAGCTTGCTCAAATGGAAGTTGTCGTTAAAGAGAAGGCTAAGGCAACTGACCAATATGTTCACGAAAATCCCTGGCAATCTATTGGTGTCGCAGCAGGTGTCGGTTTGATTGTCGGTTTTCTTTTAGGTCGCAAGTAATCTTTAAAAGAGATTAAACTCTTTTAAGAGGATATTAAACAAGCTCTTAATATGAGTATCTAGGTTATAGAAAAGACCCGTTTTAATAACGATGTTCCCTTTCTTAACTTGATTGAAGTCAACTTGTTCAGGAACCATTATATCAATTTGATATAATGGTTTTTTACTTTTTACCCCATTTTTAATTCGCTTATCTGATTTAATATCTTCAATAGCAAAATCAGCATTATTTTCGTCAATCAACAGCATATTGGGAAGATACAATATAGGTGTTTTATGAATGTAATGAACTTTGCCTACTATTTTGTCCATCATAGAAGTAGAATAAAAATTAACTGAATTTCCAACATTTACTTTAGAGAGTTGTTCTTCATTGACATAAGCTCTGATAATCCAATCGTTTTTATTGTAATACACACCTAAAAACTCACCTTTTGATACGAAAGAATTTATTTTGATATCATCAGAAGTATCGCTTAATATGCCATCAAAATCAGCTTTAATCTCTAATTTGTTAAGCTGACCTTCATTTAAATCACTCCTTGATTTAGAAAGATTGATTTTATTTTTAGCAATATTTAAGTTGTTAAGTTCTTTTTCGGAAACACTGATTTTATTATAATAATCTTGTGCATATTTCATATTATTAGCTAAAGACTCTTTTTTGATAGAAAGCTCAAAGTTTTCCAAGCTAAATAATGTTTCATTTTTACTAACTGTTTCGTTTTCTTTTTTGAATTTAATTTGACCTGCAAATGGGGCATACAATTCTCTATATTCTTTTGGAGAAATATAACCAATCGTATTAATAGAAGCTGAAAATTGAAACAATAAAATAATAGAGGAAATGGCACCAACTTTTATAAATAATTTTCTTTTATTTTGTTTTTCTAGCATAGGGTATATTTTTTGATAATACTTAAGCTCTTTAAAAATAGGCATTAAAATAAAATAATATAATTCTATAATGAATAATATAATGCCAACAACTTTAATAAACATATGATAAACAGCAATAGCGATACCAAAATACAATATTAATCGGTATAAGCCTGTCAAAAAGCCAAATAAGGCATAAAAGTTTTCTTTTGGATGATTCTCCCCAAAGTTTAAGCCAAATAAAAACTTTCTAATTTTATTTTTAAAAGCAGCAAAAGATTTATCATGTAAGTTCTCTTCCTTTAAGATGTCTTGCAAAATAAAATAGCCATCAAATCTCATAAATGGAGAAGCATTTAAGAAAAGAGATATGCTTAATGAGGTTATGGAAATATACAATAAAACCTTTTTAAGAGATTCGTCATCTACCCATAAATACAAAGGAAAGCAAATTAATGCCAAAATGACTTCAAAGGAAATACCTGCGGAAGATACCAATAATCTTTTTTTATTGTCATTGATTTTCCAACTTTCAGAACTATCCACATATAACATGGGAAACATCACAAGGAAGGCAACTCCAATACTGGGAACTTTTACTTTATGTTTTACACAAGATAGAATGTGTCCAAATTCATGAAAGAATTTTGAAAAAATTAAAGCCAATGCGACATAGCCATAATTAATTGAAGATAGCGGATTTTGGGAAGAGGATAAAACCACATCCATATTTTGAAAAAACAAAATGATATTAAAAATAACTAAGGAAAAAATGAGTTGGAAAAATGTTTTTGTATAAACAAGGTTAGCAATTCCTTCTAATGACCCTAATATCGAATTAGGGTGAGCAAACGGAATTCTAAAAAACAAATAGTTTTTAATTATTTTGTTAAATAAATTTTCTTTAGTTGATAAGCTTTTTTGGTATAAATTGTCAGACTCATTGATTTCTGGAATAAATAAATTTTTTTCTTTCAAGAATTCAACTAATTGGTCAAAGTCATCTGTGGTGGGGAAGAGGTTAGTTTCTTTATAGCAAGATTGTAAGATTTTATCTTTATCTAAATAGTGCCATCGGGATAATAGCTCAAATTCAATAACCCCAATTTTATAAAACAAGCCGTTAGAATGGTCAAAAATAGTCCATGTAGGAGAACCATTTTCAGCAATTATTCCTTTATTTAAATGTAAATCTTGTCTTAATGGCAAAATCACATTCTGTTTAGATTCTATATTTACAGCCCCAGCCATGATCTAATCACTCCTATCGGGCGACGTAATATTTGATAAATAATTGGATATCTATCTCCAAATATTCTCACATTGGCTCTATAGCCTATTTTAGCGACATCGTTTTCTTCAATTTTTGCTCTTAATTTATAAGAAACAATATTGTCTGGGGATAAGCTAGAAGTAAAAGAAATGGTATCTATTTCCCCTTTAATGGTAGAGAGTGGTGCAATATTCAAACTAACACTGACTTCGTTACCTTTATTTAATTCTACAGCATTATCGGCTGGTAAATAAATTTTTACTCCCAAATGTTCTTTAGCAGCTAACTGTCCAATTTTTTCACCTGCTGCAACGGGTTTTCCTATCCAGTCATTTTCATCAGTATAAATAAAATAACCATCTTCATCAGCTTTTATATAAGCATAATCTAAGGATTTTTTAGCTTGGGCTAATTCTGATTTCTTTTCTAATACTTTAGACTCTAAGAGAGAAACTTCTGCTTTGGAATCCTCACTCACTAAAGCTTTTTGTTGTGCAGAAATAAAATCTGTATAAGCACTTTCATATTCAGTGGTCGCAACTTCAACTTTTGACTTTAAAATATCTGCATCCAAGTTAAATAAGATATCACCTTTTTTAACCAATTCATTAGGTTTTATATTGAACTCTTTAATCACACCATCAATAGGAGATGAAACCACATTAGACTTTAAGGAAATAATTTCTCCTGGGGCATTCACTGACATTTTGGTTGGGATTAAGCCAATTAAAAATAAAGACAACAATCCAATTTTAAATTTCTTACTGAAGATAAAACTTTTTTTCCAAACTTGCTTTAGTGCAAAGTATCTATTGGTGGAAACATTAACTAAATTATTAAATAATTTAATTTCTTCTTCTTCAAATTGTTTATCTCGTGCCAAGATAATAATCTGAAAAATCTTATTTGAAGAATCTCTAAAGGGAATTGCTAAAATAAAATGAGGCCAATAATCACCCCAGTGTTCAGCTACAAAATTGGTAAAATCATCCTTATTTAAAGCTAAATAGTTATTGTCTTTAAAATCTTTTTTAACAATTTCTTTGGTTAAACTTTCAGTCCATAAACTAAACGAAGATTGAACTTTGGGATCAACTAATGAAGAAATAGTGGTGACTTTAAATTGTTCCAACATATTCAAAGATAGCACCACAGTCTGAAACTGATGAAATAAATGCCAACTATCGTTGGCTAATATATAATTTATTCTGGCACTTTCATTGGCTTGATTTATCTTAGCAAGTAAATCTAAGCCAAGCTTATAATTAAGGTGATTAGACATAATTACTTAATGGTAACATTTCCACTCATACCTGATACTAGGTCATCCACTTTTTTAATTTTAGCTTCAATTTCAAAGGTTTGACTAACTGGGTCAATTTTTGAATTAATGGCTGAAACATTAGCGGCATAACTTTTTCCAGTTTCATCAACATGTATGGATATTTCTTGATCCATCTTAACGGTGGTGATCATTTTTCCTGGAATGTTGGCTTTAACTTTTAATGACTTATCTGAGATTAGTTCAAATAAAGGCTGCCCAAATTGAACTCCTTGATAAGATTTCACATTGATTTTTGAAACCTTACCAGAGAAAGGAGCAATTACTCTACAGTTTTTCAAGTAAACATTAAACATATTATTGTTAGCTTGAGCCTTTTCAACAGCAGAAGCTGCAATTTTTACCTCAAGTTCACTGGCTTGAGATAATCCTTGCATTTTCATTTTAGCCTGTTGGTTATCTACGGCAGACTCTAGTTCAGCTTTTGCCATATCACTTTTAGCTTCGTGTTCTTCACAATCAAAACGCATAACTACCTGGCCCGCATTAATTTGTTGGCCAGGTTTGAGATTTAAGCTTCTTAACCGTCCAGACATGGGACTTGAAATGAGTGCTTCATTTTCAGCAGCAATCAAGCCTCTGATAACTCCTGTGTCTCTTGTGATATCCTTTTGTTGAGCCATAACTGGCAAAGTAAAACAAGACATTAAAGTTAAAGCTAAAAGTTTTTTATTCATTCATTATTCCTTATTGAATATCAGGTTGTTTTCTTAATTTACTAATTTTATTTAAGGCATGATTGCCAGCAGCTTGATATAATGCCACCAATGTTTTTTCGCTATATCCGTTGTTCACATAAGTGCTAAAAGATTCTTGTGATAACACATTGCCTTTTTCATCATTCAAACTGATACTAACAACTGCTTTTTTAACACTTTTACCTTCATCGGCAATTTTGTGAGAAACGGTTAGTTTATAACCTTCATTGCCTTGAGTTAAATTAGCATTCGCTTTTTGGAATATTTTGGTTAAACCTGCTTTAACATCTTCAGAAACAGAAGAATCAAAAGCCAAATGGAATGGAACCAATTCTACTTTAGTGAGTTTGATGTCATCAAAATATTTGTTTTCCATCGTGTTGATTTCTTTTGACAAGAATACAGACAATTCTTCTACACTCATGTCTTTTTCGGGCAATCCAAAATCCATACCTAAAGAGTTTAACAATCTACCATATGCATTTTTCGCAGCAGCATAAGATTGATATTTTTGGAATTCTGTATTGAGAGCTTTTGCTTTAGCCTTAATGTATTCTACTTCAGACTCTACTTTAGAGTTTAAGGAGGCTTGAGCATAATCTTTACTCATTTTGTCAACTTTATATGATTCTCTGACGATATCTAAATCATTTAAAGCCATTTCATATCTTTCAAAAGCAACTCTAACTTGGGTCAATATTGCCATTGATAGAGCCATTCTTCTAGAATCATCAACTTTTACTTGTGCTTCTCTAGCATCTTTTACAGCAGGTAAAGACAATAATTTAAATAAATTAAATCCGATTTTGGTGCCTACTTCTGTCCAATCATTACTATAAGAATATTTATTGGAATCATATCCAATACCAGCAGTTAAGCTTAAATTAGGGAAGAAAGCCATCATTTCTTTTTTAGTTTCATTGGCAGTAATTCTTCTTTGTAAGTCTTCTTGTCTTAATTCTGGACGTTGATATAAAGCAATATCTTCAATTTTTTCTAAATTCTTTGGAATTTCTTTCAAAGCAATTTCTGGAATTTCCATTACTTCAAATTGAGTGCTTGGCTCTAAGTTCATTAAAGCTTGAAGCTCTCTTTTTGCAAGAAGCAATTCTTGGCGACGAGCAGTTAATAAATTGATGGTGTCTAACAATGCTCTCTGATTAAGTAAAGCCTCTTTTGTTACAACAATGCCTTGACCTTGAGCAACTCTTAATTTGTCTAATGTGGACTTTACTTCCACCATTAACTCATCAGCTTGTTTAACAAGTCTTTGTGCTCCTAAAGCTCTCCAATAAGCGCTTGTCACATCTTGGTGAATGTTCTGAATAACTTTTCTTCTTCTTTCTTCTGCTACCAAATATTGGTCAGCCAATACTTTAGAGCGATAATAACTAACACCAAAATCTAAAATATTCCAAGAAAAATCAATGTTGTAAGTGTGGCGATTTGCCTCTGTGGAACCAGTATAAGAACCAGGAGCAGGTTCTACGATGTTGCCATTAACGATACTAAATGATTTTTGAGCAGATGGAAAATCTCTACTGGTATAACCCGCAGATAACATCAAGTTAGGAAGCATATCAAACTTACCAGCTTGAAGAAGACCATCAGCCAATGCATTTTCCATTAACTTTAATCTATGGTCTAAGTTATACTTTAAGCTTCTAGCCATAGCTTCTTCAAAAGAAATAGGCTTAATCACTTTTTCTTGTTCAACATATAATCTTGACTTATCTAACTTAACTCTATCGTCAATTTCTGTTGTTGTTAATTTTGTTGGGGTAACACTACAAGCAGATAATGCTAATACACCAATTGAAATAATAACTAATTTTGTTTTCATAATTTTTTTCATAATTTTCCTATCATATAAATTTTTTGGTTAAAAATCAAGCAAGGTCTCTAAGGTTATTTAATTGTTGATTAAAATTACCTACTTTTCTATTAAAGTCTTCCTCTAAATCAACATTTCCTAATAAGTCTTTATTTTCTTTAGGCTTCTCATCAGAGTTGATTTCAATATTTCTTAACTCTTCTTGAGTATTATTTATTGAGGTTTCTTTTTCTCTTAATGAGCTATTTTCATTATCCATGGCTTTAATTAATCCACTTCTTAATGGGGAATAGTTGTTTTCAAATCCAATTTGGCTTGTTAAATTAGAGTTGTAATCGCTTATTCTTCCACTTAAAACAGCAACCTCTTGAACAACATTCTGAACAGCGGGTAACACATATAATGCAGGGTCCCAATTGTTTAGTGTAGTTGAGCTAGTAAGTTCACGTTCTCTTTCGAAACTAATACCAAAAGCTTCATCACTGACTTCTTTAACAGCATTTGTCACATGGAGTGAAGGGTCAAAGTAAATATTTTGATTTGTTGGTGGTTTGGTTTGAGGGTCTGGTTCAACTCTGCTGTCTGGTATTGCTACATATTTAGGCTCTTCAGGGGAAATAATGATTTGTTTCACATTAATGGTTTCTTCTAAGTCATTACCACTATTAGAAGGGTCATTTAAATCACTTGTTGCAGCAGAAACTGTGTTTACAATAGCAGTATCTTGGTCAACAGTGACTTCAAAATTCAATATTAAAGTAGCAACTTGACCTACATTTAAGTTTCCAATATTCCAAACATTTCCGACAAATGAACCATTACTTGTAGTGGCAGAAACTAAAGATAAACCATTTGGAATATTTTCAGTTAATGAAACACCTGTAGTATTAGTGTCGCCCGTGTTTTCAACTTTAATCAAGAAACTGACAATATCACCTTTTCCATAGTTTTTGTTTTCTGAATAAAGTTCTTTGATGGTTACTAAATCAGCATAAGGTTCATTGGCTCCATTAATTGTAATGGTTAATGTTGCAAAACTGGTTGAACCATCACTATCAACAATAGAATAGGTGAATGTTTCAGTAAGTATATCTCCATTATTTAATCCTTGAACCGTTGGATTTGTATTGTCTAAAGTATAGGTGTAGGAACCATCTTGATTAATGACAACTTGACCATAATTACCAGAAACAGTATTTCCTACTGTGCTATTGCTATTCAAATAACTTCCAGTATTTCCAGAAGCAACTCCAGTCAAAATAATTGGGTTGTCAGAACCTGTAGTATCTTCTCCTGCCCCAATAAATACTGAAGAGGAAACCGTGTTGCTTGCACCGTCTTCTGTGATACTGTTGCTATCGTTGACTGCAAGTGGTTGAGTGTCAGTAATTAAAATGACTAATGGTGCATTTCCAGTAAAATTATTAATGTCGGTTACAACAATAGAAATGATATCTTTTACCTTGCCATTACTATGATCTTTATTGCTACCACTTGGATCGTAGCTATAAGTGACATCTTTTGTAGCTTCGTTAAATCCAGTAATAGTTATTACGCCTTCTGTGCTATTGATTGAGATTGGAGTTGTCCCAGAATCAACCAAATCTGCATAAATAATATCAGTTCCAGCAATAGTAATTTTAGCGATATCGCTTGAAGAATTTATACTAAAATATTTATCTGTTAAGGAAGAATTTTCAACCACAGTTTCGTGTCCCAAAATCACTCCATTATTATCTGGAACAATAATATCCAAGAAAGGTTCATTAATACCATTAATCGTAATGGTTAATTTGGCAAAACTGGTTGAGCCATCGGTATCAACAATGGAATAAGTGAAGGTATCTGTGAGTGTATCGCCCACATTGAGTGCTTGCACGGTGCCATTGGTGTTATCAAGGGTATAGGTATAAGAACCATCTTGATTAATGATAACCTTACCATAAGTTCCTGTAATTTCAGCCCCTACGGTTGCTGCATTTTGAATTGCTGCATCTTGAACTCCAGCTTCAACACCAACAACTCCAATAGGTGTATCTTCTCCTGTTAGGTCTGCTCCAGCCCCGCTAAATACTGAAGAAGAAACTTCATTAGATGTATCATCTTCGTTGATTGAGTTTTCATCATTAAAAGCGGTTGGGGCAGTATCAGTAATTAAAATAGTTAATGTGGTATTATCAGTTCTTCCGTAAACATCGGTTACAGTAATAGAGATTGCATCTTTAACTGAACCAGAAGAATGATCTTTATTTGTGCCACTTGGATCGTAACTGTAAGTAATCGTATTGGTTGCTGAATTAAATCCAGTAATCGTCAAAACACCTTCTGTAGTGGTAATGGTAATATTATTAGTAGCAGCATCTAACAATTCAGCATAAATAACATCAAAACCAGCAATCGTGATTTTATCTATTGGGTCAGTAGAAGAGAAACTAAAAGTTTTATCAGTTAGGGTTTCATTTTCTGCAACAGTTTCATCACCATCATCTAATCCATTATTGTCTGTTACAGTGACACTAATTGAATCAGTGGCTCCATTAATTGTAATGGTTAGAGTAGCAATACTGGTAGAACCATCGGTATCTACAATGGTGTAAGTAAAGACATCTTCTAAGGTTTCAGTATCATCTAAAGATTGAACTAAACTATTAGTATTGTCCAAAGTATAGGTGTAAGAACCATCTTCGTTAATAACTACTTTACCGTATGTTCCAGTGATTTCACTAGCAACAGTCGTGTTGTCGTTGAGTGGCAATACTTCTGCGCCACTAACAACACCAATAACTTTAATTGGGCTATCTGCACCTGTTAGATCTTCTCCATTGTTGACAAATACTGATCCAGAAACTGTTTCTGGGCTTGCATCTTCATTGATACTATCAGTGTCATTAACGCCAAGAGGTTCTGTATCGGTAATCAAAATAGTAAGAGTAGCACTACCTGTTAAATCATTGCCATCAGTAATTCCAATAACGATATCGTCGGTGATTTCTCCTAATGAGTGGTCTTGATAATCACCCGTTGGGTCATAGCTGTATGTGACAACATGGGTGGTATCATCATAATTTGTAATCGTCAAAACACCTTTTGTGGTGGTAATTATGATTGGGGTTGTGGAAGCTGCTAATAATTCAGCATTAGTAATATCTTGTCCTCCAACCGTAATTTTTGCAATTGTATTTGCCGTAGTTAAGCTAAAGGTTTTATCCGTTAATGTTGCATTTTCAATCACTACTTCTTGTCCACTATTCACTCCATTATTGTCAGTAATGTTCACTGTTGGGGGTGAATCTGGTTTGATTTTATCCACAAAACCAATGTCTTTAACACTTTCTCCAATCGTCAAAGTTACAGCAATTTGGTCATCATTAGCTCCATCCGTATCATTGACTGAATCTTTGTCTGCTTCATTAACTTGATAAACAATATAATTGCCTGGCAAAATACCAGTAAATGAGAAGTTTCCATCTACATCTGTAGTGGCTGTAGCAATCGGTGTAGCAGTTAATGGGTCATCTCCTTCGGCAAAAAGTTTAACAGTAACACCACTCAAAACAGTATCATCAGCATCGCCAAATGCAGCAGAATCTTCATCTGCATCAAATGTTACCTTGCCAATAATGGTTCCTGGCTCTATATTGTCAAGGAAGTTAACATTACTAATATCACCTGTTGCACCACTTAAAACGACTTCAACTTGGCTATCTCCATTGGTAGAGCCATCAGTATCTTCTATATCAGAATAACCAAATGGATTAACTTCAACAATTTTATAGCGTCCAGGGGATAGAGATTCAAAAGAATAAGAGCCATCATTATTGACGGTGATATAACTGCCAATTTGGGTATAAACATCATCAGCGGTTCCCCAAATTCCGTCAGTTCCAGAACTATTAGCCTTAAAGAGTCCTACTTGAGCGGAAGCTAAACCTAAGTCATCAGCATCGCCAAGTCCAGCACCATCTTTGTCAGCATCATAAAAAACATTGCCTGAAATTTTAAGTGGTGTGAGGTCTAAGAAATTGTTTTCATAATACTCGCTTGCCGCAATCACATTAAGGGTTTTAGTGTTAAAGCCTGGGTCGGTAGTATCTAATGTGGCATCACCACTATTAGGGTCTACTGATTGCAATGAAGCAACGGACAGCAAGTTATTGGGGTCAACTTGATAAATGAGATAACTACCTGATGGCACATAAAAATTATAAACCCCGTTGATATCTGTGGTGGTGGTTGCAATAGGTGTAGCGGTTAATGGGTCAGCCCCAGCATAGAAAAGTTGAATGGTGACATTAGCAATCGGTTTATCTAAAACATCAAATTCATTGGCTTTTGCCCCAAACATATCATCAAAAACCTTACCTGTAATCAGTGAAATAGATGAGGGGGAAGCTTTAGCATAATCATCTTGCCCATCCACTCCATCATTTGGAGTAGAATCAACATCTAGTTGGTCAACAGCAGTAATTTCTGCCACATTACTTAATCCACTCAAACTTGCAACGATACCGTTAATGGTTAATGTAATCACTTCGCCTGGGTTAACAGTGCCCACATCCCAAACACCAGTCAATTCATTAAAGGTTCCCTTATCAGCAACATAGTCTGTGAAAGCGAATCCACTAGGTAACTGATCTGTGATTTTAACACCTGTTGCCGCATCAAAATTAATACCATTTTTCAATATTAACTGATAACTAATTGGGTCTCCAATTTGAGGATAATCTGTAGATACAGACTTGGTGAGAGACAAATCAACCATTTCAACATTGATTGTTGCAGAAGATTCATCATCTTCACTACCTGAATTATTATTGGGATTGGAGTCGGGGTCTTTAACTGAAGAGGAAGTAATTTCTGCTTTGTTTTCAATATCATTCGCCCATAATACCTTGGTCACAATGGTAAGCTCTTGCACGGCACCAGAAGCTAAAGAATCTATTTGCCAAATACCGGAGTTCGGGTTGTAAGAACCAGAAGTTGCAGTACTAGAAAGATATACAAGTCCTTTTGCTAAACCATCTTTTACTTCAACAAAACTGGTTCCATCTGGTCCATCATTTCTGACTTGAATAGTATAAGTGGCTGTATAATAACCATCAATTTTAGCTTGTTCTGGTGTGCTTACATTAACTGTTTTAATTAAGGAAAGATCAGCACTTTGTGCATCCACTTCTACGGAAGCATAATCATCACCAAAGCTATCATTAGGGCTTGAGTCTGGGTCATAAACATCTGTATTAGTAATTTCTGCATTATTTACAGCAACGGTGCCAAATAAAGCAATGGCTCTAAAGGTAAGTGTAACTTTAGAGTAACCAGCAATAGTGAGATTGTTCCAAGTTAAAGTATCTGTGCCAAGAGGATTATCAGCATAAACACCAGAAAGATTGGCTGAGCCTGTTACAAAAGCAAAGTCATCACTCAAATAATCAACGATTGATACGCCTGTGGCATCATCGGCAGAACTGTTAATCACATCAATACTGAAAGTAATAGATTCTCCAATTTGAGGATGTGATTTGGAAACAGATTTAATTAAAGACAAATCAGCACTTCTTGCATCTAAAGTAACTTTTGCCTCGTCATCTTCATCTGTGGTTGCAACTAATCCATCATTACCAGGAGTGGAATCCACATCATATTCATTGGCAGAAACAATTTCAGCAAAAACATCAAAGCTATCGGCATTCTTTACTATCGCAGTATATGTTAATACGGCAATGGAGCCAGAACTTATAGTTTCAGAAGATAAGTCCCAAATGCCTGTGGCGGTATTAAAATTTCCTGCATTTAATCCGTTAATTTTTGAAGAAAGCAATTGAATATTGTCCAAATATAAATCTGAAGGTAAGTAGTCTTGTATTTGAACATTGGTTGCATCTACTCCACCAGCATTAATTAAGGTGATAGTAAATTGAACAGTATCGTTTACATCCAAATGACCGCTGGGGTCATTGAGGTTTTTGAAAGATTTATAAATTTCCAAATCATTCGCTCTTGGGGTAACAAGAACACTACCCTCATCATCTTCATCTGCAAGATTATCGGTGTCATTGTTAGCGGTGGAATCTGGATCAGACAAATCAGATGCTATAATTTGAGCAAAATTATAAAAGCTTGAAGCAGAAATTAATGTTCCAGAAATTTCTATTTTAACAACTTCACCAACTGCTACATTGCCAATATTCCAAATGCCTGTTATTGGATCATAATTAGAATCCCCAGTGCTAGAAAATACAGAAATATTCTCTAAAATAGTTGGGTCAATAAGGTCTTTAACTTGAACACCTGTAGCATCAGTATAGCCAGAATTGAGAACTGTTAAAGTAAATTTAATGGTGTCCCCAACATTAGGGGTTGGATTATCAACAACTTTGGTTAAAGATAAATCACTGGATTTTGGATTAATAACTGCTTTAGCTTCATCATCTTCATTATCTGTATTATCAGAATCATTATTAACTGTTGAGTCTGGATCTGGTAAGTCAGATGCGGTAATTTGTGCAAAGTTAGCAATTGGTGTGACTGTGTTAACTTGTGCAACAATTTGAAGTGATACGGATGAACCACTTGTAATAGATGCTATTGTAAATAAACCAGTGTTAGGGTCATAAGAACCTAGTCCATTATCTGAAACATAAATAAGACCGTCTGGGAGATAATCTTTAACCACAACTCCGGTAGCGGTAGCTGGTCCTGCATTGCTTACCGTAATGGTAAAGGTAATTAAATCACCAAATTCTGGTGCTGCATTAGAAACAGTTTTTGTTAAAGATAAATCTGCTTTTTCAAAGATGTCTTTATTAATGGTAATAAAAGCATAATCATCTTCAGTGATCACACCATTATTTTTGGTGGAATCAATATCTGGTTGGTCAACCGTTTTGACTTCAGAAACACTTTGTAAAGAAGAAGAAACAGTAGCATCCCAATCCACATCTACCAAAACATAGATACTTACAGTTTGTCCAACATTAAGTGTTCCAATATTCCAAGTGTTGGTTCCTGTGTCATAAGAGCCATAACCGTATGAGGTTCTATAAACCAAACCAGTAGGTAAAGTATTGTTCACAGTAACATTGGTGGCAACATCGGGACCGCTGTTGGTAATATTAATTCTTAATGTGGCTGTATCTCCATCATACATAGAGACTGTATTGTAGAAGGTTTGAGCACCATCTACTGAAATAGATTTGGTAATAGAAAGATCAGAAGATTGGTTTCCACCAATAACCACAACAGCTTCATCATCATCTTTAATGGTGTCAGTTAAGTCATCGGTAGACAAGTCATTAGAATCTGAACCTGTAACTACTCCTTTCACTGATGAGTCAGCATCAACATCACTACCTGAACCAATATCGGCAAACCAAGCAGAAACAGTGGCATTTTGTCCAACACCTGAAGCATTAACATTACCTACCAAAGTCAAGGTAACATTAGAACCAGAGTCAAATTTACTTGCCGAACTTGAGGTGTCTATTTTGACGCGAATATATGTTGGATTAGATGGCAAAGTGCCAACAAAAGTTGTGCCATTGGCATCTGTTGAATAGTCAATAACACATTGTTGAGTAGCTGTTGAAGAAGCTAAAGTTGCTGAACCTAAATCAAGATTTGGGTCCCATTTAACAATAAAATATGCAGAGTTGGCATCACCACCTTGGTTATAAGCAATCACTTTAACAGTTACTTCATCGCCTTCTTCAAGTGGGTCAGCATTTGAAATTGGCATTGCTGCTCTCGTGACAGAAATGGTTTCAGTTAATGCTACATCTAATCTGGTAGAAGTGGGTGAAATTGCAGTGGCAATCGCCTCATCATCTTCATAAGGAGTTCTTGTGCCATCATCTGCTGTAGCTAAGAGAGTGTCTGTTCCTTTGTTATTTGCAACGGTAGAATCAGTATCGGGCAATGAGCTTGCACTAATTTGAGCAAATAAAGAAAGGTCTGAAGTGAATCTATCCCCACCTGAACCTGTTGGGGTTTTAACTGTAATAGTTAATGTGGCAGTTTCACCATAAGACAAACTACCAATAGTCCATGTTCCAGCACCAGAAGTTGAACTATAAGTATTGGTATCGGTGATATCAGAGAAAACAAATGAACTTGGGTCTGCAAATTGTGATGATGCTCCTGTGTTTTGTGGGAAGACATAAGCAACTTGAACCCCAGTAGTATCCGCATAACCAGTATTGGTTACGGTTAAAGTAAAAGTTATATTTTCATTTTCAGTAGGGTTAACTTTTGAAATAACATTGGTTAACTGAAGATCAGCATAAGGGATTTTTGCAATGGTAATTTTTGCTTCATCATCTTCGTTGGCTGTTTTGTTGCCACTATCATTATTAAATGTAGAATCAATATCATAAAGAGTGGATGTGCCATCACCTGCCGTATCAGTTGGAGAAGCATCAGCCTCAACAATTTCGGCATAATTGGTTTTTTCCAATAAGGTTGTTACGGTTGCTTTAAAAGAAATAGTGACAGTTTCACCCGCTGCAACAGTGCCAATATCCCAAACACCAGTCACATTATTATAAGTGCCTGTGCCTTGATAACCAACACCACCATAAGCACTAGAAACAAAGCTAAGTCCTGTTGCAAGTTGGTCAACCACTCTTACGTTGTAAGCATCTTTTGTGCCAGAGTTGGTTACTTTCAAGGTAAAAGTGATAGGTTCATTTAAGCTACTCATCACACCATCATCAACTACATAAGATTTAGAAAGACTTAAATCAGTTGCTCCGGGGGTAATAGTAATTTTTGCTTCATCATCTTCATCAGCAGAATTATCTACATCATTATCTACTGTAGAGTCTGGATCTGGCGTATCAGAACTGGTAATTTGTGCATAGTTCGTGATGGGTGTAGAAACAGTCACGGTGGCAACAATTTGTAATGTTTTGGTTTCACCTACTGCTAAATCGCCTGCTGACCAAGTAACAATATCGTTACTAAAACTACCACCAGAAACCCAAGTGAGTTCGGGCGGCAAATAATCTTTAACAGTCACGTTGGTTGCTGCATCTGGACCTTTATTGGTTAAGATTAAGGTGAAGGTGACATTGCTTCCGATATCTGGAGAAATGTTGCTGGCAATTTTACTTAAAGACAAATCAGAAGCATGGGGAGTTAGAACAACTTTTGCTTCATCATCTTCATTTGCTGAAGAATTTGTATCGTTGTCTGGTGTGGAATCTGGGTCATATTGGTCAGATGAAATAATGTGAGCAAAATTACTAAATTGGCTCACTCCAACAAGAGTGCCTCGGTAAATAAGAGTAGCCGTTTCACCATTGGCTAAACTAGTAATATCCCAAATACCAGTATTGGTGTCAAAAGTTCCAGTGCTTGCACTAACAACCGTTATAGATCCTAATTCACTAGGAAGTCTATCTTGAATAGAAATATTGGTTGCATCATCTGGACCAGAGTTAACCACAATAATTTTAAATTCTAAAATATCGCCTAAAGCTGGTCTGTCACCAGCATCAGAGAAATTAGAATAAGTTTTTACTAAAGACAAGTCAGATTCTTTAGCTTGAACAGTTACTTTTGCTTCATCATCTTCAAATGGAGTTCTTGAACCATCATCTTCAGTGCCACGAATGCCATCTGTGCCTAAATTATTATTTACTGTAGAATCTGCATCTTGAATGTCGTTTCCGCTCGGAGCATCTTTAATGGAAACAATTTGAGCAAAGTTTGAAACGGCTTCATTGGAAACCAAAGTGCAAACAATTTCAATGGTTTTGGTTTGGCCTTTTTCAACACCGCCATCAATAATCCATAAGCCCATGTCTGAATCATAGGTTCCATCTCCAGAAGAAGAAACATAATTTAATCCTGTAGGCAATTTATCCATTACTTCAACATAAGGAGCCGTTGCAGAACCATCATTAGTGACTGTTAAGGTAAAAGTAACTTGACCGCCAGGAGCGGGATTTAAGGTGCTTGCTGATTTGGTTAAAGATAAATCGGGTTGTCCCTCAACGAAATCAGCACGTTGATATCCTAACATTTGATCGCCTGTTAAAACTTCTGAACTGCTAGAACTGCGGTAAGCTAAAACTCCAGATAATCCAAGACTTGCTGCTGTACCAATGTTAACATTTTTACCAATAACCACAGTGACTTGGTTTTTATTGCCACCATCGGTATCTGTGACATCGCCATAACCAGGAATAGAACCTTCTACAACGGTATAAACTCCAGGTAATAAATCAGTAAAAACATAGTAACCATTTTCATCAGTAGTTACCGTAATTTGAGTAATAGTGCTATTTTCACCTACATCTATTTGACCGTTCATGTTAGGGTCTAAAGTGCCATTGAGTGTAATGGTGACACCAGCCAAAGGAGAGTCGCCTACACCATCACTATCAGTATCTGCTAAAACTTGCCCAACAATACTGCCCTTAACCGCAATGTATTTTACATAATCAATACCTTGCACACCATTATCCAAATCAGCATTGTAGTGGAAAGAACTACCAGAATAATCTTGGATGAGGGTATCTAATTTTCCACTACCAGTTCCTGTGATGGTAACGTTATAATCAGCAACAATATTACCACCCGCTTTAGGAGGTGCGGAGGTAATCATCAAACTATGAGTTGCAGGGTTCCAACCCGCAGAGTTAGCATAAACTGAAGTGTTATCATTAACACCATCTAAAGTTTCCAAGTTGCCATCAGCTTCAACACCATCCCCTAAACTTTGTTGATAGGTGTTAACCGTGCTTGTTGAAGAATAACCTTCAGCAACACTATTAATTTGGAATACACCAGTATTAAAAAGAGTGGAAACGGTTAATTGAGGATAACCTTGAGTAGAAGTTTCAGCTTCTGTTCTAATATTTAATTCTTGTCCCACAAAAAGTGTAAGTGGGGCAGCAGGATCTGGGTACATTCCATTAACGGTATAACCATCAACTCTAATCGCAGCATAAGTATTATCAGAAGTATCTTGTGTGGGATAGGTTTGATTGGTGACGTCATTTCTCGCTTGAGAAATTAATTTTTCAACATACAAATAAAGTGGTGTGTTAGCAGCAGCAGCATCAGGCAACCAAGAGAATTTGGTTAATTTTTGACCACTCTCTGTTGGATCAAAGACACCATCTTGGTTATCGTCTTGGAAAACCTCAAAGTGGAAGGCTTGCATTTGCCCCAAAGAAGAAAGTAATCTTTCCACACTTACATTAAAATAGAAATCTTTATAAGAGTTAGCCTCAATGTTAACACCAGTATAGACTGTTTTATTAATAAACTGAATATTATCTACACCATCATCAAAATCTCCTGTTGGAGTAGTGCTATCAGCAAAAATAATCCCTGTGCCAAAAATGTCTTTGCCATCATCATCCACCAATTTAACCGTATAATTAGTCATGGCTTGGTTATCGGTATTAACTCTCAATCCAAGCATAAAAGTATCTGGTCCAGAAGTTTCAGGTTTGTTTGAATCTAAGCCAATAACGTTCCAAGTAATCATTCTTAATGGATCAGCAGTGCCATCACCATTATAATCAGCATCTCCAAAACCATCGCTGGTTCCAGCCAATTTGGAATCATAGACTAAAGGAATAATGGCTTTTGCTTCAATTGTTCCTTTTTCAAATTCAAATTTATAATCAGCATTTGCTGTGCCCCCCGTATCGTTTTCTGATAAAGCAATATCTAAACCAGTATGCTCTTTTAATGCTTGTGAAAACTCATTTACCTTTTCGTTTGAACCAACATTACAGCCATAAATTAAAAAATCTCCGCCTTCTTGGACATGAGATTTAATAGAATCTAAATAGACTGAATATTCAGATAAGTTGTCTAGGTTATAGGTTTTACTATTTAAAATAATGCCATTTTCATCACCATGAGAAATTAAATGAATTTCTTTAATATTAGAATATTGTGATACTGATTCTGAAATTTGTTCCCAGGGATTTTTATAGCCTGACAATAGAATAACCGTAGAATAATTTTGGGCAACATCAATAAATGCTTGCTTATTTAATACATTTGAATCAATAAATACAATTTTTTCACTAGTATTAGTAGTATCTGATAAGTTCTCAGCTAAAGCATTTAATTCTAAATTAAAATCAATAGATTGTTCACCATTATCCAAAACTTTAGAATCTATGCTTGTCGTATCTTTTGAAGCATCAACTAAATCAAAAACGAGTTCTGCATCATATAAAACTCGTTGTTCTAACTGATTTAATTGTAATCTGTTATTTTTTTGGAAGATGGGGTTTTTTGATAGTGGCTTATTAGACATATAGTTTTCCTATTTTATGGAGCATTTTTTAAATTAATAAAGCCATTTTGTCAAATAAAATTCAACAAAATAGCCTATTTATTTTTTTTAATAAAAATTGACTATCTAGTGTTATTGTCTTCCACCCTCTTGGTGGCGAGAACCTTGATGACGACCTTGCTCAAATTGCCCTTTATGTTCACCTTTTCTTTCTGGTCTTAAGTTTTGCATGGATTGCTTTTCTGCTTGTTCACATTTACGAACATCTTCTCTTGATGTGGCTGATTGTAAGCATGCCTTTCCTGAATTCAATATATTAATTCGTTGATCATGATGTGCAATTCTTTTCTGAATTTTTTCTGAGATCATTTTTTGTTTATCAGCTTCAGACATCTCCTTCATTTTGTCTCTTCTATCTTGGCGCATTTCCATTCTCTCACCGTGTCTTTTAGCATCGCCTCTTTGTTGATGCATTTCCATGCGTTCACCTTGTCTTGGCAAATCTCTTCTTTCTTGAGATTGAGCAAGAACTGCTGATGAGGATAAACCTAAAACCATTAAAGATACTAATATTTTATTCATTTTTTCTCCTTTGAAATATATTTGTATGTTGTATAAACAAGACTACAGGATTTAAAAACAAATACAATATTGGCTGGAATTTTTTTTTTAATTATGTTCAGATTAAATTGTTTATTTATTAAAAATAAAATATTTTCTCTTTACAAAAACTAAAACTGGATATTTAATAACGGACTATTTTTAATAAGAGGAATAAATGAAAGGTTCAATTAAAGATTTAGAGCAGAAAATTACTAATGTTCAGGCAATAAAATCAGCAGACTTTAAAAGTGTTTCAACAGATAGCCGTGCTATTCAAGAGGGATGTTTATATGTGGCATTAAAGGGGGAGCATTTTGACGGTCATGATTTTTTAGAAGAGGTTATGCAAAAAGGTGCAAGTGCAGTTGTAGCTGAAAAAGTTTCTGAAGGTTTTCCCTATCCAGCATTAATTGTTCCCAATACTTTAATTGCATTAGGTAAAATTGCTAATCAGTGGCGAAAAGAATTTGATATTCCGATGATTGGTGTGACTGGAAGTAATGGTAAAACTACTGTCAAAGAAATGATTTCATCTATTCTTGCTGTTGCATTTGGTGAAGATAAAAGATTGGCAACACAAGGTAATTTAAATAATGAAATTGGGGTTCCTCTCACTCTATTCAGGCTAAATGAAACTCATCAAGCTGCTGTTATTGAGATGGGAATGAACCATCCTGGGGAAATTGCTCGGTTAAGCAAAATAGCGGAACCACTTATTGGTTTAGTGAACAATGCTCAACGAGAACACCAAGAATTTATGCATACCGTCGAAGCAGTAGCCATTGAAAATGGAGCAGTGATTGAGGGATTACCTCCTAATGGAATAGCCGTTTTTCCTGGTGATTCAGATTACACCAATCTTTGGAAAAAAATGACTGGCAATCGTAAAGTTATTACTTTTGGATTGAGCGAAAATTGTGATGTGAGAGCGGTAATAGGTAAAGAGGAATCGGAAATAAAAATATTTTCACCTATTGGTTCATTCAATGTGAAGTTAAATACTCTTGGTGTGCACAATGTCTTGAATTCTTTGGCCGCAATTGCTTGTGGTATTGCTGCTGGAATTGAAGAAAAAGATCTAATTAAAGGATTAGAATCTTTTTCACCTGTAAAAGGGCGTCTACAGCAAAAAATTGCAAAGTGTGGTGCTACCGTCATTGATGACACCTACAATGCAAATCCAGATTCTGTTATTGCTGCAATTAATGTTTTAGCAAGCAAGGAAAACCGTAAGATTTTAGTTCTAGGAGATATGGGGGAAGTTGGTGAACAAGGTGAAGAGTTTCACAAAGAAATAGCTAAATATGCAATTCTAAAAAATATTGATGATATTTTTGTCACTGGTGAACTAACTCGTTTTATGACTATATACCCAAGTATCAAGCATTTTAATGAATTTAAGGAATTAGTAAAAGCAATTGATGATAAGTTAGTTAACAATAATGAAGTAAATATTCTAGTGAAAGGTTCTCGTTTTATGAAGATGGAACGAGTTGTTGAATATTTAACTAAGGTTTAGCTAATGCTAGTATCTAATGATTGATTATTCATCTTATTTTCCAATAAATAATCCCCAAGACGAACACCATCTCCTTTTAAAGAAATAACTTTTGCTTCAGAAAGAACATATTTAAATTTGATGTGATTTGTTCCATGAAGTTCAGCAAAATCTTTGAATTCTTGGGTGTAATCCCAATTTGACTTCAAAAGCTCTGAGTTTTTGAGTTGTGAATCTTTTAAATAAGCAACGATTTCTTTAAATTTTTCAAACTTTTTAACCAATTTTTCAACCCTCATTAAAAGTCTGTATTTTACCACATGTGAGAAATTTTTTCTATCTAAAAGTACCTCTAAATAGTCAAAAAAACTACAAAGAAGATATCCTTAATTCTTCACTTCATGTTATAATTTTCACATCAAATCTGTTAAGGAAACCACCATGAGCGAAGTTGAGAAGTTTGCCAAGCAAGTTGAGCTAGAGATGACTGAAATGAAAAAGATTGGGATGAGGGTTCCCAAGAAAGCTTTTACAATGATCAAGAATCTTGAAGACATGGAAGATTATATGAATATGAAAACCAGTGAGTGTGCCGATCTGATTATTGATTTGGCAAGTATTCGATAGTTAAAATTTAACGATTAAAAACAAAAACCCCATTCTGAAAAGTTTGGGGTTTTTAAATTAAGGGGTTAGGGTTGGTTTATGACTGGGTCTTAATTTATTTAAAAGACCAAATATATTAGAATTTGTTTTTTCTTTTTCTTCTATTGCCTCATATTGCTGAGCAAATGTTGCAAATGCTGGATGGAGTTTTTTTCCTTTACTAAATGTGTTATAGGCATTGGAAATAATTGCAACTTCTAGTTGAGTTTTTTTATCTAAGGTTTCAAATTGAGAATCTTCAACAAAAGCATAATTGAAATTATTTTCTTTCATCTTTTCTGCTAAAACTTTTCTATCATATTCAATATGAGTTAAGTCGTCTAATGCAGTAAATTCACCAATCCACTTTATTAGTGTTGATTTATCTTTAACAGCAGTATCAAATTCTTTCAATAATAATGGTGCTTTTTCTTGGTTAAGTTTTTGTTCTTCTTCTCTTCGTTTTGCGGCTTCTTTTCCTGCATCAGATTCTTCGTATTCTTTTCTTATTTTTGTTAATCCATCAAAATAGGATTGTTGAGATTGTTCTAGTGAAGAATTTTTATCAATAAACATTTCTACACCGCTAAATTTAAATTTAACGCCAAGATATTCATTTTCAGCTACCATTTTTATCGATTCTGCAACTATATCATCGATTTTACAGCTAGCATGTGGTTCGATATGCATTACATTATCTGTTAGTCCAATAGTCGTAAAATTGTTTTTACTCATTTTATCACCTTTATTATTATTTAATCATTATAATGTGTTAAAGTTGAAAAATAAAGTTTTGGGTGAAAATTTATAAGAAAAACAAAAAATGCTAGGTGGATATGTGTTATAATTTCGCTATCGTTAATTAATATGAAAGGTTTCTATCATGAAAAAGCAAGCTGAAGTTAAGAAGGTCAACAAGCCCTACGAAGTTCGTGGTCAAATGGGCTTTGCTCCTGTTTTGCTGGGCAAGTATAAGACGGAAGTTGAGGCACTGAAGGCTATCCCTGGTTTTGAAGCCAAGAAATTTTATACTGATATTCGTGTTGAGGTTGTTTCTTAATATGGATAGGGAAATTATGTATAAAATGCAATCTGCCCTTCAGATTGCAACCAATGCACTCAATGAAATTAAGAAAAATCCTTCAGGTGTGGAGAACTATCGGATTGCAGAAGGTGCATTGGAATACATCAAAGAAAAAACGGCAATGACACCTAACAAGGCGGAGTTGCCAAAATCAACAATCTTGTATGCAAAAGATTGCCATGGGCAAGGCATGGGGTTTGCTTAATTGGAAAAATTATGAAATTTATTGATCATGTCAAAGATTTTTGTGTCCAAAAAGACATTGAAATTGTTGAATCTGAAGCGGATAAAGTAACTTGTTATAATATTCGCTGCAATGGATTTTTTGATGATCAAATTCCAGCGGGAATGACCAAAGAATACATACTAGGCAATTCACCTTCTTATGATGAAGAAGATTATCGCACTAAAATGGTGTTAGCCTATGCTAAGGGTGGTAAAACTGAGGAAGAACTTTTGGGGTTAATTGCTCATGAGTTTGGTCATGCCAATCAGTGCTTGGAAAAATGTGAATTTTGGATGAAATCCAAAGAGTTTGAGCTATGGGATAAATATTTCAAAATTGACGTCCTCCCCGCCCTAAAGGACGGGGATTCCTACTGCTAGACGTGCACGTCCGCACGCGAGAATGTTCTTCGCTGAGTTGATATCACGATGATGAACCGTATTGCAACTAGAGCATGTCCATTCTCTTATTCCAAGGTCTTTCAGTCCTCTCGGACCGCTTCGTGTATTACACGAAGAACAGACTTGGGTTGAGA
>JACCDQ010117039.1_pt1 | contig 49472 bp, 49 predicted proteins | sample 7446031 | NCBI WGS metagenome assembly JACCDQ01 (sample SAMN15323442, study PRJNA562643) | freshwater metagenome | isolation source: river surface water | place: USA:Blue River Watershed | collected 2017-08-17
CCTGAAGAATCTCTGAGCAGAGGTTTGACATGTTGATGCGACCAGCGATTGGGTTGGCGCGGTTCACGGTGTCTTCATACATTACGTATGGGTAGCCCGATTCAAACTGCAGCTCGGCGATGCGCTCAAAAAGCACGCGAGCCTTGATCTTGGTCTTCTTGATGCGAGCATCGTCAACCATCTCCTGGTACTTCTCAGTAACCGAGATATCCCCGAAAGGCACACCATAGATGCGCTCTACGTCGTAAGGCGAGAACAGATACATGTCTTCGCCATTCTTAGCCAGCTCCAGAGTGATGTCAGGGATTACAACACCGATTGATAGCGTCTTGATGCGAGTTTTTTCGTCAGCGTTTTCTTTTTTGGTATCCAAGAACTTCATGATGTCTGGGTGGTGAACGTTTAGGTAAACGGCACCGGCACCCTGACGTGCACCCAGCTGGTTTGCATAGCTGAATGAGTCTTCGAGAAGCTTCATCACTGGGATGACGCCAGATGACTGGCCTTCGATCTTCTTAATAGGAGCACCGAATTCACGCAAGTTGCTTAGGTTCAAAGCAACACCACCACCGCGCTTCGAGAGCTGCAACGCTGAGTTGATGCCACGAGAGATCGACTCCATGTTGTCTTCGATACGCAGAAGGAAGCAGGATACGAACTCCCCACGCTGCTTCTTGCCTGAGTTCAGAAAAGTTGGGGTTGCTGGCTGGAAGCGACCAGTAATGATCTCCTCTACGAGCTTCAGCGCCACGTCCTTGTCACCGCGAGCAAGAGCTAGGGCATTCATTACAACGCGGTCTTCGAAGCGCTCTAGGTAACGCTCACCGTCGAAAGTCTTTAGTGCATACGAGCTGTAGAACTTATAGGCACCCATGAAGGCCTCAAAGCGGTACTTAAACGAGTAAGCATACTTAAAAGCATCTTTAACAAACTCAGGGTCGTACTGGTCTAGTACCTCTTGCTCGTAGTACTCGTTTTCTACCAAATACCCGAGCTTCTCCTCCAGCGAGTGGAAGAAAACAGTATTCTGGTTTACATGGTCCAAGAAGTAAGCACGAGCTGCTTCTCTATCTTTGCCTAGCTGCAGTCTGCCTTCGGCATCCCACAGGTTGATCATTGCATTTAGTTCGTGATAGCTGTATTTGTTATCCACAGTAGCTCTAGCCTCTCTTTTACTTGCTCTACGTCGTCCGGTGTGCCTGTTATCTCTACTCGATACAGCAATGGCGCACCAGTTTTTGCTGCAACGATTTCAGCGGCTTTACAGTAGTGTACCCCAAAATTAGTATTTCCGGTACCTATAACGCCTTTTAGAAAGCTTCTATTGCTTTCAATGTTTAAAAACTTAACTACCGACTTAGGCACAGTGCGGCTTTCGGCTCCGCCTCCGTAGCTGGGGACCACTAAAACAAAGTCTCTAGTAGCCACTAGAGGGGTATCGTCATCCCATTTGATCGGAATTCTCGTGGCCTGAAGATCGAGCTTTTCTACAAACTTTTTAGTGTTCTGAGACACGTTCGAGTAGTAGACGATGTCATACACTCTCGGCCTCAGTATTAGGAGACTGTTAGGGTGTTTAGTTTGTCAGGGCGGAACCCTGACCAGTGGTCGTCGCCAGCAATGACGACTGGAGCTGCCTGATAACCAAGAGTTCTTACTAGATCCATAGCAGTCGCGTCTTCACTAAGGTCTACAGTCTGAAATTCAACATCCATCTTTGTAAGGTACTTCTTTGTGCTCTCACACTGGACACAGGATGGGAGGGTGTACACAGTAACCATTTATAGGTACCTTTCAGATCTAAAGACGCGAAATCCTGACGTTTTTTAGCAAAAAATGCTTTTCGTCAGGACTAGTTGGATAACTAGTATAAAACAAAAATCGATCTTCGATTTTTAATCGTTAGATAAGAATAGCGCAGCCATGATCTCTTTGCAAATCGGGCAAACCGGAAACTTTTCTGGGTCACGAGATGGCACAAACATTTTTCCGCAGATGGCTTGAACAGGTGTACCAAGCACATAGCCTTCAGTAACGGATACAGACTCAGCAAAATGCGCATACCTAGGCTCGTTGCTCATCACCGACCCCTGAGATTTATCTAGCGTATCGACTAAAGACATTTTTCACCCACATCTTGTGCTATTTGGCCAACTTGCTTCTAAATATATGGGAACTAGGCACTTATCCCAACGGCGAAACTAGTGTAAAATAATAGTTGACTGTACCCTCGCCGAAAGAGTATCATGAGCGCTCCCGCAGGTCTCTATAATATCGTAGCCGATCAGGGCTCGACTTTTTCGCGCACAATACTTTGGAAAGATCCAGCTAAGAAGCCGATACTTTTGGCGGGGTACACAGCACGAATGAGAGTTAGAGCTACACCCTCTAGCCCGACTGTAGTTTTAGAACTTACTACAGAAAACGGAAGAATCTCGCTCGGAGAAACAGACGGCTCTATCACCTTAACTGCTTCGGATGAAGTTATGGCGACAATCCCGTCAGACAAATATGTCTACGATCTGGAGATGGTTGCCCCAACTTCGAACATATATGTTTACAAACTTTTATACGGAAACTTTGTAGTCAGAGCGGAGGTAACCAGATAATGGCCGGAGACGTGCCTAGTAACGTTACCACAGGCAAGTACGTTCGTCAAATTGTCGTAAGTGCCCCAGGACCTCAGGGGCCTTCTGGCCTATCTGGCGTCCAAGCGGATGACCTGACCGCACTGGTATCATACGTCCACAATCAGGGAGCAACAGCTTCGATTTGGACTATAAACCACAACCTAAACTTTCACCCAAACGTAACTGTGTACGACAGTGCCGGATCTATGGTGGAGGGCTCAGTCGAACACACAAATCAAGCAGCACTAACAATTACTTTTTCAGATGCAATTTCTGGAAAAGCTTACCTATCCTAAGGAGATACAGAAATGGCTCGCCAGTTCTTAACGGGGATCAATCTTAATAAGAATGAACTCCTAAATGCCAGAATCCAGAATCTGGCGATCGCACCTAGCACTCCTGTTGCTGGTCAGATCTATTACAACACCAGCGACAACACTCTTCGCTACTACAACGGAACCTCTTGGCTAACTCTAGCCCAGGGTGGAAGCGTCGATCTAGCCATTCAAGCAGCGATCGATCTAATCACCACCGATGTGATCGAAGAAGGCACCAACAACCTCTACTACACCGAAGCACGTGCTAAGCAAGACGCAGCCGAGCTTCTTACAGGTGCTACTAAGACCAACATCACCATCACTGGTGACGGAACTGGTCTCACTATCACTGCCGAGAACGGCGTTGCTGACTCAACCACTAGCGACCTAGTTGAAGGCTCAAACCTATACTTCACCGACGAGCGCGCTCAGGATGCCGTTGGTAATGCTGTAGGAACTGGTCTTACCTACGATGACGGCTCCGGCGCTGTAAGCATTAAATATAGCGCTAATAATGGTGCAATTGGCTTCGACGGTTCTAATAACCTATTTGTCAAGACAGATGGTGTTTCGATCGACACCAGCGGCTCTGCTAGCCAGCTCCGAGTTCTAACAGGACCTGCAAGCCCTGTAGCCTCTAAGACTTATGCAGATGATGCTGCCTCAACGGCAGTAACTAACCACAACAACGACACTAGCTCACACGGCGTGACTGGAAACATTGTTGGTGACAGCGATTCTCAAACTCTAAGTAACAAGACTCTTGGCCCTGGAATCGTTCTAGTTTCAGCTATTGACGCAAACCAGAACACCATCACTGACCTACCTACCCCTGTAGTCGCCTCTGATGCTGCTACTAAGGGTTACGTAGACACGGAGCTTGCAGATCACGCAGACGACGTCACTGGCGTTCACGGAGTCACTGGCAACGTTGTAGGCACTTCTGACTCTCAGACCCTAACCAACAAGACTCTAGGTGCTGGAACTGTCCTAAGTGCAGACCTAAACGCAGACAGCTACAAGATCACCAACGTCGCTACCCCTGTTGCTGGTACAGATGCAGCAAACAAGGACTACGTTGACGCTGTTGCCGAAGGTCTACACGTTAAAGAAGGTGTTGACGCTGCAACAACTGGCACTCTAGCCTCTATTACCGGTGGGTCAGTTGTATATAACAACGGAACTGCTGGAGTCGGAGCTACGCTTACTCTCGCAAACCCGCTGACCGTACTTGACGGTTGGCTACTCTCTGTAGGCGAGCGAGTCCTTGTAAAGGATGAAGCAGATGCAACTACCAACGGTATTTACATTTACACCTCTTCTACCGTACTTACTCGTGACCCACTATTCGACTCTGATGCAGAGATCGAGGGTGGTGACTTTGTATTCGTAGTTACCGGTACCGTTAACGCGTCTACCGGTTGGGTTCAGTCAAACACCGTAAACATCATCGGCACTGACGCAATTACCTGGATTCAGTTCTCTGGTGCTGGAACCTATATGGCAGGTAATGGTCTAACCCTGACCGGAACTACCTTCGATGTAGTCGGAACTTCTAACCGAATCACAGTATCGTCGGACGCTATTGACATTGCATCTACCTACGTAGGTCAGTCTTCGATCACTACTGTAGGTACAGTAACTACCGGTACCTGGGATGCAACTACTATCGCGGTCACAGCTGGTGGTACTGGTGCAGAGACAGCAGCAGACGCTCGCGCAAACCTTGGTGCAACTACCAAATACACCGAGTCAAACCCGCTGCTAACTTCGGTGAGCGGTTCTGTTACTTGGACAGTCAACCACAACATGGGCACCCGCACGGCAGTAATTCAGGTATACACTCTAGACACCTTCGACCAGGTTGAAGTTGACATCGAGCGTACCAACACAAACACTGCTACTCTTTCATGGGTGTCAGCAAGCGATGTTACAGCCGCTAGCTACCAAGTTGTAATTGTTGGCTAATTAACCTAAAATAGAGAGTAGCTATGTCAAAGAGATTTCTAACCCCGGTAAACCTACCTAGCGGAGCAACCCTACCGCTAGTAGGTATAGCTGGCGATCTCTTTTTCAGAACTACAGACTCCTCTATATACGTACACACTGGCTCCGCCTGGGAAATCGCCCAAGGCGGAGGCGGTGGGTCGTTAGACTCTTTAACAGATGTAGCAGCACCTACTCCAGCTAACAATGACGTACTAGCGTACTCAACCGCTACGTCTCAGTGGATAAACGTTACAACTGAAGTCCTAACTGGTGCAAATTATGACGTCTTAGAGGGCGGAAACGCTAGCTCTACATACCTAGTAACCGTAAACGGTGGAAGTGCGAACGGATAATCATGGCAGTTAAAATTCAGCTAAGAAGAGATACAGCAGCAAACTGGACCTCGTTCAATCCAACACTTGCATCAGGTGAGATCGGCTTCGAGACCGACACTGGCCGCTACAAGATGGGCACAGGAGCGACTGCCTGGAATAGTCAGCCGTATGCTACTTACAGCATCGCTGAGCTAGAGAGCTTTGTCGGCACCGAGATTGCTGCTGCAATCAACGCCCTCACTACCTCTGATATTGAAGAAGGTACCAACCTATACTTCACTAACGCCAGAGCTCTTTCGGCGACTTCAGCTGCCTACGACCCTGCTGGATCAGCAGATCTTGCTAGAACAGACGCAGAGCTCTACACCTACAATGAGCTAGTAGCTCACAACTCAGACACAACAAATGTTCATGGTATTGCCGATACTTCTCTTCTAGAGACTCAGTCTGGTGCTCAACTAAAAGCAGACGGAGCTCAATCTGCTGCAAACTTGTACACAGATAATGCGGTATCAGCCCTAATAGAGTCTGCACCGACAGCGCTTAACACCTTAAACGAGCTAGCCGCTGCTTTAGGTGATGACCCTAACTTTGCTACAACTATCGCAAATAGCGTGGCCACCAAGGCAACCTTGACTATTGACACGGCAGCAAACTGGACTGCAGGGAATGCAGTTTTGCCAGCTAACGTGTTTGGCCTAGAGGCTGACACTGGAAAATTTAAAATCGGTAACGGTGTAACTACTTGGACAAGTTTGCCATACGCAGCCACTACCTCCACCGAGATTGCAACTTTAACTTCTACAATCACTACTGCATACCAACAAGCAATCTCTGATGCTGTAACTACTCACGATAGAACTTTCAACGTACACGGAATCTCTGACACTACCAATCTGGCATACCTAGATGACGTTTACAGCGCTATCGCAGCTCATTCAGCGTCAACTCTGGGTATTCACGGTATAAGCAACACTGCCAACCTGGCTTACCTAGATAGCCCTACTTTTACTGGCAGCGTAACTCTACCTCAGACTATTTTTATTGGCGACGTAAGCTACTCCGAGCTGTCAATACTTAACGGTGCAACTCTCTCTACCGCAGAGTTAAATGTTCTTGACGGCGTGACAGCCTCTACGGTGGAGATTAACACTCTTGACGGTATCCTAGCTACAACTGCAGAGCTAAACACTTTGTCAGGCGTAACTGCTACCTCAGGGGAAATAAACATCCTCGACGGCGCTGTGGTTACAACCTCGGAGCTTAACACTCTATCAGGAGTTACTGCAACAGCCGGAGAGATTAATACTCTTGATGGTATCCTTGCAACAACTGCAGAATTAAACACTCTAGCTGGCATCACTGCTAGCACTGCAGAGTTGAACGTTGTAGACGGACTTCTTGCAACTACAGCTGAACTAAATACCCTAGCTGGCATCACTGCTAGCACTGCAGAGTTGAACACCCTAGATGGCGTCACCTCTAGCGCCCTAGAGCTTAACATTCTCGACGGTGCAACAGTTACAGCACTAGAGCTAAATGTGCTAGACGGAATCTTAGCTACAACTACAGAGCTAAACACTTTGTCAGGGCTCACGGCAACAACGACCGAGCTTAACCACATTAGTGGATCAACCTCTAGCATTCAGGGACAGTTAGATACTAAAGCACCACTGGCTAGCCCTACCTTTACCGGTACCGTGTCAGGCATTAGCAAAGCAATGGTCGGACTTGGAAGCGTTGACAACACTGCAGACGTAAATAAGCCAGTCTCAACTGCGCAGCAAGCAGCTCTAGATCTTAAGGCAGACCTAGCGGGAGACACCTTTACCGGCGCTGTGCAGATTTCTGACACCACAGCCTCTACCAGCACTACTTCAGGGGCTCTAATTGTTTCCGGTGGCGTGGGAGTAGCTGGAAGCATTAACTCGGCTGGAGTTGCCTATTTTGGAGACCCTACTACACTAAATCTAAGTAACCCTGTTGGATTCTTCACCAAGGATGTTAACGACTACATTCAGCTAGGGCTACAGAACACTAATGCTGGAGCGTTCGCATCATCTGACCTAGTTCTTACTGCGGACAATGGCACTAATACAACTCACTACATCGACATTGGTATCGCTTCGAGCGGCTATAACTACCCCGACTTCGGGTTTATTCAGCCAAATGATGGCTACATTCTTGTAGAAGGTGGAGACCTAGCTCTTGCTGCTTCAACTGGTGGAAAGAAGATCGAGTTCTACATTGGTGGAACCCTTGAGACTGACGAGGTTGGTTCTTGGACCGAGGCTGGCCTGACTATTGATCAAGACCTAGATGTTCTCGGGACTATTACTGGAAATCTAACTGGAAACGTTACGGGTAACCTAAGCGGTATTGTCACTGGTTCTCTGGTTGGCGATGTAACTGGAAACGTATCTGGCAACGCTGGAACTGTAACTAACGGTGTATACACAACCGATACTGCCACAGTTACCAACACCATGCTTGCTGGATCAATTGCTGACACTAAGCTAAGCACAATCACGACTGCAGGTAAGGTGGAGAATTCAGCCACCACCGCAACCGCATCAAACACTGCTAGCACAATTGTTGCTCGTGATGCATCAGGTAACTTTACTGCAAACATGATCACGCTTGCAGCTGTCCCTACAGACAACAACCACGCAGCGACTAAGTCGTATGTTGACAACATCTCTGCTGGTATTGCATTCCACGAAGCAGTACACCTTGCGACAGAGGCTAACCTGGATGCTACATACAATAATGGCACTGGCGGAGTTGGAGCTACCCTAACTAAGAACTCTAACGGTGAATTTACTGTTGACGGTTCTACCGCTTTGCTAAATGACAGAATTCTAGTAAAAACTCAGACTAATCCTGTTCACAATGGTATTTATGTAGTCACAACTGAAGGAACGGTAAGTACTCCTGCCGTTCTGACTAGAGCAGTAGACTCTGACAACAGCCCTTCAGGAGAAATCTCTACAGGAGACTTTGTTTTCGTAGAGACAGGAACAGTGAATGCTGGATACGGCTATATCAACAACTCTACTGCTAGCCCAATTGTTGTCGGAACCAGCGACATCACCTACACGCAGTTTAGTGCTGGTCAATCAGTTCTAGCTGGTAACGGCCTAACTAAGACTGGATCTACTGTAGACATTGTCTCGGCCAGCTCGGCACGCATCGCAGTATCTGCGGACAGCATCGATCTCGCTACAGTTTCGCAGTCTGATTCTTCTGGCACAGCCGGGGTCTCATTTGTGCAGTCTCACTCGATAGACAGCTACGGGCGAGTAACTGGAACAGTGACTGCAGATGTTAGAGATGCAACTACCTCAGCGAAAGGCATTGCGTCATTCGCCTCAGGTACGTTCTCTGTAACTGCTGGTGCAGTTGATGTTGCCTCTGCCGGCGTGACCAATGACATGCTTGCCGGTTCAATTGCTGACTCGAAGCTTTCGACAATCAGCACCGCTGGAAAAGTAGCTAACTCAGCTACAACCGCCACCGAGCTAAACACCGCTAGCGCAATTGTTGCTCGTGACGCATCAGGTAACTTTACTGCTGGAATTATTACTGCAGCTCTCAATGGAAATGCCGACACTGCAACAAATGCTACAGACGCTACTAACGCTAATAACGTCGAGGTAACCGAGGATGTTACGACCAACGGTCAAAAATACCTAACCTGGGTAGACGGTAGCTCTGGAAACAACCCAGTGAAGACAACGTCTACGAAGCTAACGTTTAACCCTTCTACAGGTAACCTATCTGCTACAAGCTTTACAGCAACCAGCATCTCTGGAAACCTGACTGCAGCATCTGGCGGAGTGACTTTCAGTGATGGAACTGTTCAAGCAACTGCTGGTATTCCTTCAATCTCTACTTTCCGACCTAAGACAGCTACCTACACTGTAGGTTCTGACGTAGGATTAGCAGAGCGCGATAACATCATAACCATAGATAGTACTTCAGCCGGAACTTTGTATATCCCTACAGACGCCACAACTGACTTCCCAATTGGTACGTCTTTCGATGTAATTAGGCTAAACACTGGTACACTAAATATTGCTGCCGTAACCCCTGGGACCACGTCAGTAGTTGCAACTCCAGGACTTAACCTAAGAGCCAGATACTCTTCAGCTACATGCCTAAAGATAGGTGCTAACAGCTGGATTGTGTATGGTGACTTGGCATCTTAAATTTAAGGTAGAATGACATACTATGAGCAAGCGCGCAGGTGGAAGATCCCAACAGCAGAACGACTTTTTGGAGCCGAAAGCTCCGATTAACGTTTCTGCTGTAAACGTAGGCACAAACCGAGCATACGATGACGGTGCAGCTACAGTAACCTTCTCCCTGCCTGCAGACTCTCCAGCAGCTACTTCGTACACCGTAAAGGCGTATAAATCTGGAGTAGAGGATACTACCGTAACTAATAACACTGGTGCATCCTCCCCTATAACCGTAGGCGGGCTAGATTCTAGTGGACTCTACACATTTAAGGTGTCAGCTACGAACGCGGCTGGAACTTCTGCTCTTTCAGTGGAGACAGCTAGCGTAACTATAACTACAGTTCCATCTACTCCGGCTGCACCTACAGTACAAAACTTTGCTAACGATCAGACCGACTACGTTTCTTGGTCCGCTCCAACAAATAACGGCGGTAGCGTCGTGACAATGTACTACTGGGAGAGTACCGACGCTAAGTCCGGGAACACTACTGGAACTTCTGCCAACGTAGGTCAAGAAGCTGATACCGCGCAGCAGTACCGAGTTCGCGTAACAAATGCAAACGGTACCTCCGAGTGGTCTGCTTATTCAGCTAGCAATACTACTCCTCCGTTCTTTCCTCCTTACTTCCCGTTCTTCCCATATTTTCCTTACTTCCCGTACTTCCCGTTCTTTCCTTACTTCCCGTTCTTTCCTCCTTACTTCCCGTTCTTCCCGTTCTTCCCGTTCTTCCCGTTCTTCCCTCCGTTCTTCCCGTACTTCCCGTTCTTCCCGTTCTTCCCGTTCTTCCCACCTCGCTTCCCGTTCTTCCCGCCTCGCTTCGGAGGATCGTCAATCGACGAGAGGTTCTTAGAAGCAACTCAGGATGAGAAGCCTGACGAGACTGAAGAGCCAAAAGAAAGCTAAGCAGCCGAGAAGGAGGGTAGAGAAATCTACCCTCTTTCTTTATTAATTAGGAGGTTGGCATGCACTTTGAGCCTAAACTGCTCAAAGATCTTCTATCCGCAGAGGATCACGAGTCATTGAAGCAGCTAGTAAATTCAAATCGGCACGATAAAAATTGGCAAGATAAGCAACGCGATAGAGGCGTACGACGCTATAGAGAACTGGACGAATACTACAGTAAAGTTATAGAGCCAAAAGCCAGAGAAATTTTCGGTGACAGCACTCTTAAAGCTTCTTACGCCGTATATCTGGACTATAATAAGCCGACGTCAAAGCTGTTCCCTCACAGAGACAATAACGCATGCACCTACACAATCGATTACTGCGTATCTTCAATTACTCGGTGGCCAGTGGTAGTCGAGCACGAAGAGTTCTCATTCGGAGAGGGAGAAGGCCTAGCTTTTATGGGTGGGTACGATGCTCACTGGCGGGAGGACATGCCAGACCCGGAGCATAATCGAGTAGAAGTTGTTATGTTTCACTTCTGCCCTGAAGATCACTGGTATTTCACTGAAGGCCCGGAGTATTTTTACTACCTACAAGATAATGGCTTGCTGGAAGACTACGAGTCATACCTTCTTAGCCCAAAGTATCTAGAAAAGATACAAAAATCTAATTAATTGTGTATAGTAGATCACATGAATGATTGGTTTACTAAAGACAGATCTGAGACTGCATCGAACAGGATGCCAGCCCGAGCGGCTACTACTAACCCCGCAATCACCGTAGCAAACCCAGCTGTAGGCATTAACGTTTACAGTGGAGCTATCACTAAAGAGCAGGGCCAGCACTATATCGACACGCTAGAGGCTAAGCTAAGTGGTGAAGGCCGATTCAAGTGGCATGGAGCCAAGGTTACGTCCTCATCTGACGTAGACTTGAATGCTAGAAATGCTAGAGACTTTAAAATCAGCTCTACAGGTTTAGGCCCTCGTAACGCCGACAATGCCGAGCTCTACGATGTGCACGAGCAAGTGTTCCAAGCAGTTCGCCAATGCGTAGACGACTACGGCCGCTACTGGGGCGTAGGCATTGCCTCGTACGAGGCTTTCAATTTCGTGAAGTACGAGGGCGCTGGCACACACTTTAAGGTCCACGCTGATCATGGTCCAACCTACGTCTGTACGATTTCGGTAGTTGTCTATCTCAATGACGACTACGAGGGTGGAGAAATCTGGTTCCCTCGTATGGACGGACTATCGATTAAACCTAAGGCCGGAGATATTGTCGTATTTCCGTCTACGTACATCTATGAACATGCCTCCCAGGATATGATCTCTGGAACCAAGTATGCAGTCGTAATTATGACTGACTACAATGACCGTGGTGATGTAAACCACAAGGTCTCCCCTATTATTCAAGAGTACAAGCTTAAATATTAAGAGGTAAAAGTGCAGGAATCACACGTAGGCCAACCAACCGAGGCTATGGTCAAGGAGATTGACGACCACAATACGCGACTAGCTAAGTGGTACGAGATTGAAGAAAAAACTTGGTCAGAGGCATACGAGGTGGCCCCAGGGTCAGGCATATGGGTTTACAGGAACGTAATACCAACCGAACTAAAGGTTATAGATCGCCTAGAAGAAGTGCTGGCTGACCCTAGCAACCGATACAAGTACGAAGAAGCGCTAGTAGGCTATGGCATCAAAATGCCAGAGTACAGAGACTGTTTCGACTTTAAATACAAAAAGACCGACATACAGCACGATAAGTCAGAGGCGGCAACTAAGCTAGCTGCACTATGGGACGACACTCACTATAGGCAGCTACAAGCAGTTCGCCACTATACAAAGATGTATAACATAGGCGAGCTTCGCTACTGGGAAGCCACTAACTTTATTAAGTACGGACCTGGACAGCACTTCCAGGAGCACCACGACCATGGTTTCTCATACAACTGTGTGGCATCTCTAGTAGCATTCCCTAACGACAACTATGAAGGCGGCGAGCTATACTTCCGCCTCCAAGACGTAACCATTAAGCCAACCGCAGGGGACTTGTATATCTTCCCCTCAAACTTCATGTATCCGCACCGAGCAATGCCTGTCGTATCTGGCACTAAGTACTCTATGGTAACTATGCTGGACTACTCGGACAAGTTCCACAAGCCCTCTTTCTTAGTCGAGACAGGTAGCTAGTGAAGACAATCTCGGTTAGACGCCTTAGTTCGGAGTCCGCGACAGTAGAGCAGTTAAAGGTGGCTAGAGACTGGATGGACAACACATCCGGTCGTCACGCCTACATGTGCTTTCCAATGACTCTAACCAATGGCTTCGGCTGGGGCATCGCGTTTAAGAAGGATATTAGAGCTATCTGGAATGGCGTAGAGAACTCTGAAGGACACCACGTAACCATTCTGGAAGGTGAAGACATTGTCTACACAGGAAGGGCTCACGGAACCATCAGCTTCCATACAGGCATCATGATAAAGACAGACGAAGATGTTTCAATCCTCACGATGCCTGTACCCAACCAATTTATACGAGGCACTCAGGCATTCACAACGCTAATGAGTACATCTTTCTACCCAGGAGAATTTCCTCTAGCAATAAAGATCACCGAACCAAACCACGAAATCTTTATACCTGCAGGAACCCCCGTAGCTGCCATATTGCCTATATCTGTTTCAGGGCTGCAAGATGGCTTTCAGATGGAAATCTCTGAAGGCAACATGCCAACCGAATACTGGGAAGAGCTTAAAAAATATGGTGACGCAGCCGAGGCAAAAAACTCTAAAGGTGATTGGTCAAAAATGTATCGAGATGCTATAAACTACGACGGCAGCTCGATGGGCAAGCACGAATCAAAAAACATTAAACTAAAGACAGTAACGTGTCCAGTGACGGGAATGACAATTGAAACAGCTGATTAGATTTATTAAGAATAGGCCTTGGCTTACTGCAGACAGTCCGTCTGTCCCTAAACCAACCATTAAGACAATCCCAGACTGGTACCGCAAAGCTGACAGATTTGCTGTAAAGCCAGATGGTGAACACTGGAAAGACCCGATGGTTGGCGGAAAGATTCCCACCTGGAAAGCTTGCCCAGCCGTATTCGACATTATGGGCACCGGATATGTCTATCGCACCCCCTGTGACATCGAGTTCTATGAAGAAAACGGCACGATTCGAGCTAAGGTTCTAGACCAGAGAAATAAAGATTTCATCCAGAATCGTCCCCCTATGCCTCAGTTTAAAGCTCCGATGGGCTACCACGAGGTGCACTTCGCATGGTGGTCAGACTGGGCAGTAGAAGTGCCAGAAGGCTATAGCGTTCTATATACTCAGCCATTTAACCGATTCGAGTTACCATTCCTAACTACTAGCGGTATCATCGACAATGACAAGGTGAATCTTCCAGGCACTATGCCATTTTTTGTGGTCAAAGGATTCACGGGGGTTATCCCTGCTGGCACTCCTTATGCTCAGATGTTGCCATTTAAGCGCGAAGACTGGGAGTCTGAAGTAGACGACAAGGTTCCTTATATGGAGATGGCTAGAAACAATAACGAGAACAGCAAGAAATATAGAGTCCCGGACGGTGGAGTCTATCAAAAAGAAGTCTGGACCAGACGAGTTTACGAGTAAGATATAGGATAAAAACATGGAACCGACAGACTACGCAAACTCAAGGAGAGACAATAGGGTCTCTATAACACCATCTGGTTTTTTTGGTAGTGAACCATCGAACATTCAAACGCGTGAAGATTTTATGACGCCAGAAGAGCTAAAAGCTCTAAATGAGTTCATCCGTAGTAACACTTCATGGGATGTTACAGAGACCCACTACAACGAAGAGGGTACCGTAATCTATGACGCTAGCTACTGGAAAGATCGTGTTGCTACATACGACACCATTCGTGCAGTAGACCCTAAGATTCCAGAAATAATCAACGGCATGGTCGAGCGTCTAAAAAAAGAAGTAGATGCTTTTTTCAAAGTAGACGCAGTCCCTACATCACCCGCTCTAGTAAGATGGCTACCTGGCCAACTGCAGATGCCCCACGCTGACAAAGAGCTTCACGAGGGTGAAGATCGAGGCAAGCCTAACGATTTTCCATATTACGACCTAGCTGGACTTTTTTATATCAACGATGATTACGAGGGTGGCGAACTGTATTTCCCAAACCAGGGCATCCAGTTTAAGCCTAAAGCAGGTGCAGCCTACTTCTTCCCTGGTGATATGAACTATATTCACGGGGTAACTCAGATCACTTCAGGAACTAGGTACACGGTGCCGTTCTTCTGGACGATCCTATCTCACGAAAGCCAGTGCGGTATCTAATGGAAATCATAGAACTATACCCTAATGTTGTAGTCTACCGAGGCCTCTACGAAGACCCCCAGACTGTTATCGATGCTTACCGGGAGACAAACGAGTGGAAGCAATGGTTTGTTTTCGGTGAGCTCACGACTGTAAAAACTAACAACCACACCTTCAGAGAGTTTCCGACTGAAGATCAGTGGAGATCTACGATTATTGACTCTGACCCAGAGATCACCGACGCTACTCGTAAAGTTTTAGACGCATTCTTCGAGGCAACTAGTCACTACAAAAACACCTACTTCAAAGAAGAAATCTTGAACTGGAAGTTCACTGCTCCGGCTATTTGTATGTATAAGACAGATGGTGGAGCTGACACGAACGTAGGAATGTTCTACCACACTGATTTTCAGCAAGAGCGAGCAGACGCTCCAGGCGATAAGCCAGTAATGACTTGCACCATGTATTTGAATGGCGACTACGAGGGTGGAGAGATCTGCTTCAAGGTTCTCAATGAAGAAGGCACTGATGTAGAGTTCTTTATGCACAAGCCGCAAGCTGGCGATGTGCTCGTATTTCCATCCAGAGCCCCCTACTACCACGGTGTAAATAAGACAACCGAGGGCCAAAAGTATTTTGTACGATCATTTTGGCAGTACGAGTTTGAAGGCACTCAAGACTGGCGCGACGGTCAGGCAAAGTATGGCCACGAGGTCTGGGCCGAGATGGAAAAAGAACGCGAGCGTGTAGAAAGAAACTCCGGACGCTACAACCTGAGAGGTATAGACCACTAATGTCACTGATCACTTCAACGCTAAATAAGGACACATTCACTGTATACAAAGACGAACCTAACGAGCTCGGCGAGCTAGGTATTCCGCAGAATCGAATCATCGAGATTCATGACTTTGTTACTCCAGAAGCTGCAAAAAGCATAATCGACTACGTAGAGTCTTACTCTGAAGACTGGGGGGATATTGCTTTCTACGGCTCATCAGGCATGGGCATCCACCCGGATGACCCTAAGCTTGCTGACTACGGTCTACCTCCACGGTTCTTCGAAACCCTCCGCGAGAAGTTTAAAGAAGCAATCGAGCTAGTATTCGATCGAGAAGTAGTTGCCAACACATCTCACGCGCAGAAATGGGATGTTGGCGGCTTCGCATCCCCTCACTCTGACAACTCTGACTTTGATGGCACTCCTAATGCCTTCGAGATAAACAAGTACGTAGGAATTTTGTACTTAAACGACGACTACGAGGGTGGAGCGCTATATTTCCCTGAGCATAAGATCGAGTTTAAGCCGTCTGCATACTCGTATATCTGTTTTCCCGGTGGAGTAGAGAACATTCACGGAGTAAAAGAGATCACCGAGGGCACCCGCTACACCATGGTCTCTTTCTGGGACTTCGCTGACGCAGTCTACTCAGACGAAAAGAAGGCGGCCTGGGAAGCAGAAATCAAAGAGGTTCGAGAAGCGCAGGCTCTTCAGAAGGAAGAATGGCTCAAGGGCAACAAACTTGCATGATGTTGCCTAAAATTTTTGCCGAAAAAATCTGCTACTACGAGGGGCTAATCTCAGACCCTTACGCGGTGGTAGAGGCGCTAGAAGCGTCAGATAGCGCTCTAACAGATTCAGACGCGATCGAGCCTTGGCACCCATGGGAAGCGTCGGGAGATGGAGATGTATACCTGTTCGGACTGCAGAAATACACAGACGATTCGAAGCTAGAAACTAGCTCGTCAGCCGTAAAAAACCTCTATAGCGTAGTTCATACGGCACTCACGGAGGCTGGAAAAGACTATGCTGCTCGTTTTAATATCGAGTATGTAGAGCCTAATGCTCTAAGCATTTCTAAGTATTCGGCAGGCGCTGAGATGGGTCCGCACGTGGATAACTACGGGCAGAAAAATTTACAAACTTTAATGTCTGCAGTCGCCTACCTAAATGACGACTACGAGGGTGGCGAACTGCGCTTTCCTCGGCAGGGGGTAACTATTAAACCCTCAGCTGGCAGTATCGTGGTTTTTCCATCCGAAGCACCGTTCTACCACCAGTCCTTACTTGTAACCAGGGGCAGCAAGTACATGTCACCAGCATTTTGGACTAAGTGGCTCTAAACTAGGAAACTAGTAAATACGGTAAAATATAAGGGACTAGCCTTTTTTCGCGAGGATTCCCGTGTATTGTGCAACAACTAATTATTACGATATAGTAGCCGATCAAGGCGCTACTCTTAATCGCGCCTTTTTTCTAAAAAGTTCGACTAAGAGCCCGATTAACCTAACCGGATATGTCGGAAGAATGCACATAAGGCAGTCGCCTTCAGACTCAACCATCATAGAGGTGTTAACCTCTGGAAATGGCCAGATTGTGATTGAGCCTCTAACGGGAAGAGTGGATATTCTACTTACCCCAGCCGAGACCTCAGCTATGGCACCTAAGGTCTATGCATATGACATAGAGCTAGAGAGCCCTGCAGGGGACGTTACTAAATTTATTGCTGGCAAGTTCACAGTAAGAGCGGAGACCACCTACTAATGCTCTCAGACGATTTCGCATATCTAGAAGTTAAGGGTGTTGGACCTCAGGGGCCAGCAGGACCTCAGGGGCCTGCCGGACCAGCAGGAGGGCCGACTGGAGCCACTGGCCCAACTGGAGCGTCTGGAGCAACTGGAGCAACTGGTCCAACTGGCGCAATTGGTTTGACTGGAAATGCTGGTGCCCCTGGTGCGGATGGTGCAACTGGCCCAACTGGCGCGACCGGTGCAACTGGACCTACTGGTGCTCAGGGTGTTGCCGGACTGCAGGGAGCTACTGGCCCGACCGGACCAACTGGTGCTCAAGGTATCCAGGGTATTGAAGGCCCTACTGGCCCTACTGGAGCTCAGGGTGCTGACAGCATCGTACCTGGTCCAACAGGTGCAACTGGTCCGCAAGGCGCGACAGGCCCAACTGGAGCTCAGGGTGTTGCCGGACTTCAAGGTATTCAAGGTGTAACTGGCCCAACTGGCTCTCAAGGTATTCAAGGTGTAACTGGCCCAACTGGTTCAACTGGCCCACAGGGTGCTACAGGATTGACAGGTCTTCAGGGCGCGACTGGGCCTCAGGGCGCGACTGGACCAACTGGACCGCAGGGTGTTCAAGGTGTGACTGGTCCAACAGGTGCAACTGGTCCACAGGGTATTACAGGCCTTCAAGGAGCTACTGGTCCTACTGGAGCACAAGGTGTTGCTGGTCCAACTGGACCTACTGGATCTGTCGGCTCGACTGGTCCAACAGGTGCAACCGGACCGCAGGGTGTTCAAGGTGTTACAGGTTTAGCGGGGGCAACCGGGGCTACTGGCCCTCAGGGCATAGCAGGACCTCAAGGCGCAACGGGACCAACTGGCGCAACTGGCGCAACTGGTCCTCAAGGTATTACTGGTTTGCAAGGTGCAACAGGTCCGACTGGATCTGTTGGCGCAACTGGCGCAACTGGTCCGCAGGGTTCAGCCGGGCTACAAGGAGCTACTGGTCCTACTGGAGCACAAGGACAAGCTGGGCCAACTGGAGCGACTGGACCAACGGGCGCTCAGGGTATTGCTGGATTACAGGGAGCTACTGGACCTACAGGCTCTCAAGGGGCTCAAGGACCTACAGGCCCAACAGGTGCTAGCGGTCTTCAAGGCGAGGCTGGCCCGACTGGAGCAGTAGGACCGACTGGAGCAACTGGACTACAAGGTGCAACAGGTCCAATAGGGGCTACTGGACCTACTGGTGTTGAAGGCCCAACCGGTCCGCAGGGTGCAACTGGTCTAACTGGCCTTCAAGGTTCGACTGGCCCAACAGGCCCGACCGGACCAACTGGTGCTCAGGGCGTAACCGGACCTACTGGTGCTACAGGCCCTATAGGTCAAGGCCTTAAAGTTCTTGGATCATATGACACATATGAGGAGCTAATTGCAGACCACCCAACTGGAGCTGCTGGAGATGTCCGCATCGTGGCTGGACAGCTTTATGTTTGGTCTGATGACAGCATGTCATGGGAGAACAACGGAAATCTTCAAGGTCCAACAGGTGCAACTGGTCCGACAGGGCCTCAGGGACCGCAAGGTGTTGCTGGATTCCAGGGCATTCAAGGTGTGACTGGTCCAACAGGTGCAACTGGACCTACTGGTGCTCAGGGTATTCAGGGTATTCAAGGCATCCAGGGTGTTACAGGGCCAACAGGAGCTCAGGGTGTTCAGGGACCGACTGGTGCAACTGGAGACCAAGGTATTCAAGGTGTAACTGGCCCAACTGGTTCAACTGGCCCACAGGGTGCAACTGGTCTAACTGGCCTTCAAGGCGTAACTGGCCCGACTGGTCCAACAGGTGCACAAGGTGTTCAAGGTGATATCGGTGCAACAGGCCCTACAGGTATTCAAGGCCCTACGGGACCTACAGGTGCTCAGGGTCAGGGTATTCAGATTATTGATGCCCATGACACCCTAGCCGAGCTCATTGCGGCACACCCTACAGGAAACCCGGGTGATGCAAGCATTGCTGGTGGTGTCCTATACATTTGGTCAGAAACTTCGCTTTCATGGGTAGACTCAGGAACTCTTGCAGGACCAACCGGAGCAACTGGTGCTACAGGCCCAACTGGTCCTCAGGGCATCACTGGCCTTACTGGTGACCTTGGTCCAACTGGTGCAACTGGACCAACAGGTGCCGTAGGTCCAGTAGGCCCTACTGGCGCAACAGGCCCTGCCGGTATCGAAGGTCCAACTGGACCAACTGGACCACAGGGTGTTCAAGGTGTAGACGGCTACATTGGTGCTGACGGTGCCACTGGTCCAACAGGTCCTACTGGCGCAACTGGCCCTACTGGAGCAGCCTCGACTGTAACAGGCCCGACAGGTGCAGTTGGCCCTACAGGTCCTACAGGTCCTATGCCATCTGGAGCAGTGACAGAGATTAGCTCTATTACTGGCATACAGACTTTGGCATTTGATACTGCCTACCTAGGCGGATCAGCTCAACCAGGACAGTTCTCATGGAACGAGTCAGATGGTACGCTCAACCTCCGACTTGGTGGGAACAACGTAACACTACAGCTTGGTCAAGAGTTCTTGATGAAGGTCTATAACTCGACTGGTCTAGCTATATCTAATGGCTCTGTAGTTGCGATTAGCGGAGCAAATGGGACAAGGCCAGAAGTTGTTTTGGCAGACGCCTCTACTCAGCTGCTATCTTCGACAACAGTAGGTATTGCCACTGAAGATATCCCAATTGGTGGCGAAGGCTATGTCACCCTACAGGGTCTAGTTAGAGAGATCGACACGGCAAACTTCGTTGGTTTTGGCGGTACTGTAGGCAACTACAATGAAGGTGCACTACTTTGGCTGTCGGAGACTGCCGGAGGGTTGACAGCCCAAAGACCAGAAGCACCAGCACACAGCATTCTGGTTGGTATTCTAGTTCGCAAGTCACCGACTACTGGGTCAATCTATGTTAACGTATCTACCGGATCAAATCTAGACGAGCTACATGACGTTAAGTTGACTAGCCTAGCCAACGGTGATGTACTTAGATACAACTCATCTACTCAGATTTGGGAGAACGTTCAAGCAGTAGGACCAACTGGTCCGACTGGCCCAACTGGAGCTGTTGGCCCTCAAGGTGGCGCTGCCGGTAGAACCTTCTACCTAAACCGAACAAATAGTTCTGACATCGTCGGCTACTACATAGCCGGAACCAGTCCGTCAGTTAACGCTTTAGCGACTCACACTATTCAATTAGTAGCGGACAATACTCCATATCTAATCGGAGCTTTCGCTACGCCCGTAGGCGCGCCTGGTGTTACAGACATTCCGACAGGCATCGGCGTCAACACTCTTCACATGCTTGTGGATTCTGGAAGCGTAAAGTTTAGAACAGAAGTCTACAAGTGCAACTCTAATGGCTCTAATGAAGTTCTTCTTTCTACCGTAGACTCACCGGACTTTAGCAACACCACCGTTCAAGAAATCACCTACGAATATGTAAGGTCACTAGCAGCTTCTATCGACATTACAAGCAGACTAGTTTTCAAATACTATGCGCTCCGGGTCACTGGAACTGGTAACTCTAACAGCAATGTTACTATCTACTTTGAAGATGGCAAGGCATCAAACGTTAGGACTACCATTAGTGCTGGTGCTGTCGGTCCTACAGGTCCAACGGGTCCAACCGGGCCTACAGGCTCAGTTGGCTCAACTGGTCCGACTGGACCTACTGGTGCAGCAGGCATCAATGGACTAGACGGACCTACTGGCCCAACTGGTGCAGATGGTGTCTTCCAGGTCTCTGATATTGCTCCTACGTCACCAGTAACAGGCGACGTATGGGTGGACACTACAACCGGAACATTGTTAACCTATATTAGCGGCTCTTGGGTCGAGGCTGTTGCTGGTGATGTTGGACCTACAGGCCCAACCGGTCCGACTGGACCAACTGGACCGACAGGCTTAACTGGTGCTACTGGGCCTACTGGTTCTATAGGTGCAACTGGATTGCAAGGTGTGACTGGTCCAACAGGTGCAACTGGTCCGACAGGTGCTACTGGTCCAGCTCCAGATACTTCAACTTACGCTACCCTAACTGGCACTCAGACCCTAACCAACAAGACCCTGTCAAGCCCAACCCTGTCGGCTCAATTGAAAGAGTCTGTAAATGTTCTTGCTTCAGGATATCAAGGCGGCGCAGTTTACGTAGAAAACGGGTCGGTAGTGTTTCACACTGTTGCTTCTGTTGGAAACGGTATAACCAATTTCACTTACAGCACTGGAGTCTCACTCAACACGTTCATGTCAGTGAATCAGTCGATTACATGCGTTCTATTGATTACCAATGGCACCACTGCGTACTTCCCAACCTCGTATCAGATTGACGGAACTGCAGTAACTCCTAAATGGGTTGGCGGTAGTGCACCGAGTGCTGGAAACGTTAGCTCGATTGATATGTACACATTCACGATTGTGAAAACTGCATCAGCAACATTCACAGTTCTAGCTAGCCAAGCTAAGTTCGCGTAGGTGATTTAGGTGCCACTACTTCAATCTCTGGGAAACGGCGGCGCGGCTGGCTGGGGCAGGCTAAAGCGTGTCCTGGGACTCTATTGGATGATAAAAAACACTGGATCCGGATATGGGTCTAAATCCATAAGCAGTACCGGAAATGTCTACTACCAAACCTATGGAGCCACCCGCAAGTTAACTAAAAACGGCGAGTTCGTCTGGGGCAGAGGTATTAACTCCGGAAATACTCAGGGAATTAGCGTAGACAACTCGGAGAACGTCTATATTGCAGGGTCAAACAACTTTTTTGCAGCAAAATTTAACTCTAATGGCGATCTGCAGTGGCAGCGTACGCTTGCACCTATAGGAACTGGAATAGGTGGAGATGCTCAGGACATAGTCACTAACACTATCGGGACATCATATATCGCTGGAACTTACATCAATGGTGGAAACACCTATGCCGCCATTTCGTGTGTAATGAGCGATGGCGGACATCTTTGGTCTCTATACAATACAACCGCAAACACCTACTACCAGGGAGTCGGATACAATGCCGGTGTAGGTATGGCGGTAGCTGCTGGAACATACGGTAGCGGCGCTGGCGTCCATGTAACAGCATTTGCTGGAGGTAATGGCTCGGTTCAGTGGCAGAGGACAATTACTCCTACCGACGGACAGACCATGTGGGGGATGGGGTGTACGATGGATGCTTCAGGCAACGTATATGTTACTGGCATGTCAGGCTCTGTCAGGCACTCTTTTGTTGTTAAATACAATAGCTCTGGAACATTTCAATGGGCGAGGCAACTAGAGATCCCAGGTGTGTACAGCTATAACGACTACGCGACTCCTGGCACTGACGCAGATGGAAATGTCTACATAAGCTTCTATCAAGACTACAACAATAACGAAGGTAGCAAGGGTGGCGGTTTTGCTAAGTTCAATAGCAGCGGTACTTTGCAATTTATTCGAAGAATAGACGTAGTAACCGGCGTACTAAGGATTAACGTAGCTAGCGACGGAACAGTAGTCCTAATGGGGACCGCTGCAATCGCTAAACTAAAAGGCGACGGTTCAGGACTAGGCACCTACTCAGATTTTAGCTACTCGGGTGCGTCTCTAACTGCAACAACACCATCATTCAACTACAACACCGCTGGCTTTGGGTATGCAAGTCCAGGATTTGCCTCTACCCCTTCTGGATACTCTCTAACATACCCGTCGATTAGCCCAGCTGTACAATATATAGGTACGGAAGTAGGATAAATGCTATACATCAGCCCTGAAAATGAATACCCTCGCCATGTTGGTGATATACAGGTAGCTAACCCGGAATGGGAGCCAGAGTTCGGCCTACCTACAGGCTGGATCCACGTACAGCAGTCAGAGCCACCAGCACTCGTAGACGGTAGGGTGCTTCAAGAACTTTTTCCGCAGGAGATTGACGGCGTGTGGACTCAAGTTTGGACTCTTCGTGATATGACCGCTGAAGAGATCGAAGTAAGAGACGCCCCTATAACCGCTAGACAGCGATTTATCGATCTCGGCTTTACTGAAAGCGAAATCAAAGCTATATCAAGAGGACTGGTGTAAGTAATGCCTGTATCATTTCCAGCAGGACCTACTATAGGTCAAATTTATACGTATCTAGATCAGTCGTGGACCTGGACAGGTTCGTATTGGAAAGCATCAAACGTAACCACTGTTGTTGGTCCTACAGGTCCAACTGGCCCATCGGGCGCTAACGGCACAAACGGGGCTGCCGGAGCAACCGGTCCGACTGGACCAACTGGTGCTGCGGGCACTGTAGGTGCTACGGGGCCTACTGGTCCTACAGGTGCCGCTTCTACCGTAGTCGGCCCCACTGGTCCGACTGGTGCCGCGGGAGCCGCTGGCGCAACTGGACCTACTGGTGCTGCTGGTGTAGTCACGACTGGAGTTGACAGCATTGCTGGCACGACCTACTCAACAGTAGTTGGCGATACCAATAGACTTAAGGTTTTTACCTCAGCGTCTGCCGTAACGTTAACAGTAGACAACAACCTAGCCGCCAACGGCGACAGAATCGATATATTGCAGGATGGTGACGGTCAAGTGTTTTTTCAGGCAGGCGCGGGGCTCACGCTGCTAGGTAACGGAACTGGCGGAGGCGTGCTAAAAACTAGAGGAAAGTATTCTGGCGCATCGATTGTGCGAATTGCTGCAGGAAGCTATAGAGTACTAGGCGACTTGGCGGTCGTCTAATGCCATTTGTTACGGGCTTTGCTGGCAGACCTAGAATTCCAGCCGAGTGTGGATATAACATCGTAAACGCTACGGTGGGCTCCTTCTTCTTTTTTTACGACACGTATTCTGCTACATCTGTAACAGTAACTTGCAATGGAGCTGCTAGACCAGCAGTACTATCCAGCGCTTACTCAGCTGCTTACGTCATGGGCGGTCAGGACCTTAGTAGCAATGCGCTAACTTTGATAGAGAAGCTGAGATACTATGTAAATACTAAGGCGTCTCTAGCAGCAACCTTAACAAACTCTGGCCGATTTGGAGCTTTTAACGGGTCAAATAATAACACGGCTGGCTATGTTTTTGCTGGGTTCTCTCCTGGTGGAGCAAGGTCAGATGCAGAGAAGCTAGCGTACCCAACCGAAACTAAGGCATCAATAAGCGCCACACTGAGCAACATCAGACGGTATGGCGGCTCTATGAGCAACTCTGGAGCGGCCCTGTATATGGCTGGCGGAATCGATGCCGGGTACGCGAATTCCTTCAGTACCGTAGACAAAATGACTTACTCTAATGATTCCAGAAGCACTCTGGGAACTGGAACTAGTCTTGCGCTCGGGGACTCCACTGGCTTCTCTAACTCTGGCACTGCTGGATATACCGGAACAGGTTTTGTTTATTCGGGCGGAAACGGTACCGGATACAGGAGCATAGACAAGTTTGCATACAGCACAGACTCTAGATCAACGCTAGCTGCACTCACTACTGGATTTCCTCAAGTTCCTGGAACATACTCCAACTATCAATCAGCAGGATATGTAGTGCCAAACTCTAGCGGAGCAGTTTCAGGAGATAAATTTTTATTCTCTAACGACACAAAAACGGCTATAGCAACTGTCATAGGCACCACTAGCACCTATACCACCACCACTTCTAACTCAATCGGGGCTTAATAGATGGCAATCTACGCGACATGGAACCTAAAGCTGAGCACTGACGGCAGTATTGCAACTGGTCCTGAAGAAGAGATAAGAGCTCAGGGCTTCGAAGTCACTCCAGTGTGGTCTGATGGCTCACCGGAAAACGGAGGGCTGGTCTTAGGAAAACTATCTGGCACACCCTCTGATTTGTCAGAGTGGAACTTCATGGAAATCTCTAGGGCTCAGGCGGAGGCGCTCATAGAGAGTACTTTTGTCTATATGCCAGCTAACCCGGACAAAGGTATGGAAGAATATACACTAGAGAAAGCAATAGCTTACCTAGACTAGGATACGCAATGTTAAACGACAAAGACCTTACTGACGCTATAGCCGAAATCCAGCAACCACGTTCTGACTTCCAGCTAGATTACTTTGTAGTAGGCCAGCACTACACTGCAGAGATGCAGTACTACCAAGTAGTGCTGGAACTTAATGACATGCTTTTTAAGCACAAGCATGCTTTGCTGGACTTACAAATTCAAGAACTTAAGGCTAAAGAGTTGCGCAATGCGGGAGACGCCATTTCTGAGTTAGAGGCTCAGAAGATGGAGCTATCTATAGAGCAGACAAAGCTAGCAATTCTTGGTAGCGAGCGCGAGCTGGCTCATTTGTACGCCATGTGGAAGTCTGCTCCTAAGCACTACTCTAGAGCAGAAATTGAAGCAGGACAGCCAGAATACTGGACTGCAAGATTGACTCACGATGTAGAGATGCAGGCCTTAGCTGGCTCAGTGAATCCAGCGCATTTGACTAGTTTGCATCAAGCAGGGCTCCTAGAAACCTTTCTAGACCAAGCTCGGGAGATCTCTACAGAGACTCCACCAGAGCTTAGCTAATTAGATTCTTGCCAATCTTGTCTGCATAGACCAGTCTACTTCTCCGCTAGGGACAGCGCGAGGGATCAAGTTTCTATTCTTAATCTCTGCTCTAATGCCTTGACCTGTAATCTGCTCACCGCGGTCTGATAGCTTACGCTGGAATGCGATCTGAGTCATAGCACGTTCGCCACGCTCTTCAGACCAGATTCTGTAGATTGTGTATAGCTGCTTAAGCTGTAGTGTTCCGCCTTCAACAACATTGGTCTCTTCTTCTAGGAAGGTCCCAATACGGTCTTCGTTCTTGCGATAGATTTCTGCAGCCTCGCGGACGGTAGAACACCAGCCTAGAGGGTCTTTAGCCGAAGAGTTTAGGTACTTGATTGCACCCTCTACTGCCCACGAAAGCACAGCCGGGAGACCACCGTCTGGATCAGACAGGTATGGACGTAGCTCCGGGTCTGGGCTCTCAGGGATATTAGTCAAAGGGATCGGACGAAGACGACGCCACATAGCGTCATCAGTGATAACAGGTCGGTGGTTAGTTGTGACCCAGAGCTTCCCCTGAGATTGGAAAGTTACTGGACGTCCACCAGGAGAACGACCTTCAATTTGACTTGAACCAGTCAACTGCTTGACTTTGTTTTCCTTTAGGCGCTCTGACTCAGGGAGCTCATCTACCCAGATCATACGACGACCACGTAGCTCCGCCATGTGGTACTCGTCGCTACGATTTTGATTTCCGTCACCTGCTGCAAGAACTGCAGAGTCAAGCTTCCAAGCATATTCTTTCATGCCCAGTGAGTTATAGATCGTCTCAACGAAAGTGGTCTTACCAGAGCCTGGAGGACCATATACAAGGAAAAGAACGTCCTGACTACAAAGACCTGTCAGCGTGTATCCTACGGCTTTCTGGAGCCAATCCTGCATTTCTTTGTCGCCGCCAGTTAGGAAGTCAATGTACTGCTCCCAGCGGACGTTACGGAGACCAGGAGTGTATGCAACTGGAGCCCTACGGGTAATGTAGAGATCTGGACGACCCTTGAGAAGCTCCCCCGTTTTTAGGTCTACTACGCCATTCATGACACCAATTAGGTTGGCATCGCCATCCCACTGCTCGATGCCAACTAGGATTCTAGGGTCAGTGTTGGCACTCTTCAGCATGTTGCTCAATCTAGTATTCGATTTAGCCTGCTTAGCCCAAGACACTAGGTCGTTGACTTTAGAGTCTTCCATGTTGTACTGAGCTACCTCAGCAGCAATAACTGCAGCAACACGCTTAGCTAGCTCCCGAACTTCAAGTTCTTCGATGTCTGGCTTCCAGTAGTTACCGTCCCAGAAGAACCAGCCAAGACCAGCAGTATAGCGAAGTGAAGAAGAGAAAGTGTCGATAAGCCTACGGCCGTTACCTACGTCAGTCAGGGTTCGATAGCCAATTTTACCGCCATCCTCCTCCTTAACGGCGTCAACGTCTGAAGGGACATCTAGATTGCCATTACTAATGGCTTCACTAACAGACAGCCCCTGCTCGGTCAGACGGGTAATCTGGTTGCCAACAAAGTCAGGATTTACCGAAGGTGATGCAGTTCTAGCTACAACACCTTCCGCCTGAGATTGCTCTGCCCACTTCTGTCCCTGCTGGTTTACCCAATCGCCGAGGCCTTCCCACTTAAGGTTGGCCTTCGGGTGTTCTTTTACCCAGTCGATGGCACGGTGGACGTGCATAAGAAGCGAGTTCTGACCTTCAAGCTCCATAGGAGGCTTAACCATCTCGTGGTTGAAGCGAATCATAAGAGATTCGATGGTCTGACGATCTACTTCAGAAGTGCCATACTTATTGGCTAGTGCGCATGCTAGTCGATAGATCTCAACGGCTCGCTGGCCTTCGATAAGGCCTTCTTCCATGATCTTGTCGATATCGACGCGTTCGCCAGAGAACTCTAGATCAGATAGCCAGTCCCAGCTGCCTTCACGGTATGTGGAGCTGCCGCCAGTTGCACTTCTACGCAATGATTTAGCTCGAATTACAGCGAGAAGCTCCTCAGGCGCGTCTGCAATCTCTCGCTCCCACGGGGCGTGACCAGGTTTCCAGTCATAAGTTAGGCCAGAGAAGTGTCGTGACGGAGCTAAAAGAATGTAACCGTTGTGCTTGACGTCAATACCGTCTAAGCCTTCACGCTTGAAGTTTCCGATGAACTTCTCATTAGGGTCGCACTTATAGATTAAGTGACGGCCACGAACTACCTTACCTTTTACGTTGTACTCACCAGTGATAGCTTCTACGGTAGGGGGTAGTGCGCCTTCAGCGCGCTCTTCAAGTTTTAGGTACGACTCATCTCCGCCAGAGCGAGGGTCGATGTCGATTACAAGAAATCCAGATGCTTTACAGTAAACGCCAACGTTATAGTCAGGATTCTCTCCCCACCAGGTAGCTAGCTGCTCTAGGTCCGAGGTTGCTTCAGAGTTCCACGACGAGATAGCCGGATGCTTACCAATTTCTTTGGGCTCCGAGTGAGACTTACCGCATGTGCAGCGACCGTCACGCGAAATACCGTGGACTGGAAGAACCTTCCAACCCTGCTTCGCGTACCACTGAGCGCCATTGTTGAGCCTGCCATTTGCAGATTCCCAGTCGCCCACTAGGCCACCACCTTAACGTCACTAAAGAAAAGCATAAACTCTCCACCGATATAAAACTAAGTACAGCATACACAAAAATATGAGACGCGCAACTTAGCGTACAAAAAATTGTTTTCGAGTCGGTGAAGTGGCCGAACTAACGGCCCTATCGCCCAATCAGGGTGCCCTTATTAGGGTAAAATAGAGAAATACGAATTTAATCGTTTTCTAGGTAGAAACTATTATAGAACATGCCAATTGAAGTAATTTTTACAACAGCTGCTGTTATTACAGCGCTTGGTGTAATTGTCGGCGCAGTGGTCGCCATATCCCGCGTAGGCAACAAAATTGCTGACGTTCTAGGTGTAGACCATTCTGGAAGATCTATTTCTGATCGCCTCTCTAGAGTAGAGCACCAACTCTGGGAGAATGGCGGCAGCTCTCTAGCTGACCGCGTAAATAACATCGAACAGCACGTTATAAAAACCTCTACCGAAATAGATTTAATCAAAGACCTAGCTCTCGGTCTGCACAATCTTCCGGTAACTAACAATGTTTTTTACCCATCTGAGCAACCAGTGATTAAAAAGACGACACGCGCTCCTAGAAGAAAATCTAGCTAAAAGCAAAAATATGTAGTAGCATAGTCGGCATAGGACTATCAAAGGAGAAACTATGCCGCTGGCAGCTAAGCTATCCCACGCGTCAATTAAATATGCGCAGGAGATAAGCACCTGCAAGTTAGTAAGTCTAACACTAGATCCGCGAGTACCAAAAACCGACAGAGAAGCTCTGGCTTCAGTGATCAATCTAACCCCTAACGATGAGGGGTACATCCCCAACTCACAGCTCGCCTCACTGCTTCGCGCAGAGGGGTATGATATAAGTGCAAGCGCAGTAGACAGACACCGCGGGGGAACATGCTCCTGCCGACGATTGGTAAAGTGACGTGAGTTTTTCTGAAAAACTAGAGCAGTTTCGTAGTCCTGGAACTTCAGGATCAGATTTTAAAAAACTAGGGGTGCCAGAAGAGTGGCGCTCAAGAATGGACATCGACACCGTTAGAGGTGGCTTTGTTATTTCTCAACCGAGGCCAGAGGGCCAGTTAGCAGACGCCACCTCTGTAGTTGAAGAGTTTGGCCTAAACCCGAATGAGTGGGTAGTTACATCGCTACGCCGAGGTAAGTGGCAGAAGTACGATGGCGAATACTTAGAATCCATGCGAGTCAACTTGACTCCTGCTGGACCTACATATGATGACCAGCTAGACGCAGAGAAGCTCATTGATGAGATCAAGAAGTGGCGTCCAGAGCGTGGAATCAAGCAAGCAACTGGTAAGGGGTCTTTTGGAGTATTCCCTAGCGACCAACAGCTTGGAAAGAAAACTGGAAGCGGCGGCAGCGAGCAATCAGTTGCTAGAATCCTAGAGCTTACTGAAAAAGCAGTAGCAAGATTTAATGCATACAAAAAGATCGGTTTGGATCTTGGTACCGTAACTCTAGGCCTCCCCGGGGATCACGTTGAAGGTAACGTATCTCAGAATGGGCGTCTACAAGGTCTTGCAGCATCTGACCTAGGGCTCACCGAGCAGGTACGTGTTGCACGTCGACTGCTTATGGCTCAGATCAAGGCTCTTGCACCTCTTGCAGAGAACATGATTGTTCCAGTAATCAACGGAAACCACGATGAGGTAACTCGTCAAGTTGCTGCAGACCCTGCAGACGGTTGGAACGTGGAGATTGCTGCTGCAGTTGCAGATGCTTGCGCAGAGAACCCTGCCCTACAACACGTACAGTTCAGGTTCCCGGCTTCAGGCCACCAGACCTTGGTGACTGAGATCTGTGGCACCCATCTTGGCATGTTCCATGGCCACCAGGCAAACCAGAACAACGTCCTTAAGTATCTATCCCAGCAGGCTGCAGGCCAGACTGCTCTAGGTAATGCTGACATCTGGGTATCTGGACACTTCCACAACTTCCGAACTATGGATATCGGCGATCGACTGTGGTGCCAGTGCCCTACGACAGACCCAGGATCCGAGTGGTTCCGTGACCGTGCTGGTCTAGAGTCTAAGCCTGGAATGCTGACCATGGTATTCGGCGGGGACTTCGACCCTCGCGAGTTTATCAGCGTACTTCCAACTAAGTAGTCTTAATGAAGGTAGCCGTCTATACTATTGCTCTGAACGAAGAGCAGTTCGTAAAGAGCTGGTATAAGTCAGCAAAAGATGCTGACTACCTGCTCATTGCAGACACCGGGTCATCAGACAACACGGTAAAACTAGCAAAAAAGCTAGGAATCAACGTGATAAATGTTGCAGTCAAACCTTGGCGTTTTGATATGGCAAGAAATGCATCACTAGCTGTGCTTCCAGCTGACATTGACTACTGTATTGCCTTAGATATGGATGAGGTCCTCCTGCCGGGGTGGAGGGGGGAGCTAGAAAAAGCTCTAGCAGACGGAGTATCTAGACCTAGATACCAGTACACCTGGAGCTGGAAAAATGCGGAAGAGACTGACCCAGGTCTTCAATATGGTGGAGACAAAATCCACTCTCGCTTCGGGTATCGTTGGAAGCATCCAGTCCACGAAGTTCTGACCACATATGGTGACAAGGTCGAGACACAGGGGTGGTATGAACTAGAAATACACCACCATGCTGACAACTCTAAGCCTAGATCTCAGTACTTGCCTCTACTCCAAATTGCAGTTCAAGAAGACCCACATGACGATAGAAATGCTTTCTACTACGCTAGAGAGTTGCACTTCTACGGCAAAAATACAGAAGCAGCTAAAGAATTTAGACGTCACCTATCGATGCCAAACTCGGTTTGGGGCCCGGAGCGTGCTGCCTCGATGCGATACCTGGCAAAGATAGAGCCAGGAAATCGCTTTGAGTGGCTAACTAAGGCAATAAATGAAGCTCCAGGACGACGAGAGGCTCTAGTCGAGTACGCTCAGTATCTGTACGAGAAGCAAGACTGGGCTGAATGCTATGAAGTTGCACTTAATTCGCTGACAATCGCTGAAAAACCTCTAGACTACCTATGCGAAGACTTCGCCTGGGGGGCACTACCTTATGATCTTGCGGCTATCTCTGCCTACAACATGCAGATGTTTAAGGAAGCAGTAGAATACGGTACCGTTGCAGAAGCACTAAGCCCTGAAGATGCCCGACTTAAAACAAATAATTATCACTATCGTCAGGCTTTACAGTAGCCTGCTTTTTAGTTTTTCCAGAGTGGTAAGCATCTACGGCATTTGCACTTGTACGACTTTGCCAAGTAAATTGGCATTGACCGCAGCGGACAACACGCATCGTGGACCATCTACCGCCGTCAGGTCGGTCAATTGTTGCAGTTTTTAGGTGCTCTGTCTTTGCCTTGCACCCAGGGCACAGTGGAAATCGCTTATGACGCATCTCCTGACCCTCCCAGTTGACCGAGAGAGTTCTTCTAAGTTCTTTGTAGTCAAGTCCACCCCAGATACCCCAGAGTTGCTTATTGTCTAGTGCCCACTTGGCGCACTCTCTTTTTACAGGACATGCATTGCAGAGTTTTTTCGCATCCCACTGCTGAGCAGGCTTATTGGCGAAAAACTTATCTACGTGCTCTACGTTAACAGGTTTAGCGCACTCAGCATCTTCGTGCCACTCTGGAAGTTCAATCAAAAGTCATACACCTTTACCCAAGTAGTAGGCACAACCGACTCCAACTGAGAGCCATCTTCAGTGTATCCAAGCTCATCGCATGGATAGACAGGGTCATTCTCTATAGGGGCTGGTCCGGAGTAGCCAAGAAGCGTACTTGCTTCATCTATCATCCTGAAACTTTGGCCTAGAGAGTATGAGATACCCTCTCTCTGAATTGCAGAAGCTAAAGCTTTACGAACAATCTCGTGCTCAATGTCGACATGTCCCTCGGTGTAAAACATAAGAGAGCCGTCATCAGTCTCTTCAACGTCCCATAGGAACCATAGCGACTCGCCTATACGAGAATCTTTCATACTAGGATTCTATCTTGTAGCCTAGTATGATTGCCGTAAATTACAAAATTAGACTGGCCAGATGTAGTTGTAGCTCTCTGGACGAGTGCCAGTATCTTCTGGCCAATTAAACTGCGAGTACCACTCGTAGTCTTTGCTTAGAAGCGCGCTTCTGTGGCTCGCAGCTACTTGCTTAAAGACTTGCATGTCGGAAATCCAATAAGGAGGCCTAGACGCTTCCTTACCGAGAAGACCGCGATCCATGGCAACACGTATAGTGCCTTTTGCTTTCTCTCCGATAGTTGACTTATATCCACGCCGGATCCATTCGTCAACCATTGCTTGAATATAGAGGTACAGCGCCATCTCGTGACCACGCCACATCTTAACTGCCGGGTGGTTTACCCAGCCTTTAGGTGCGCGATAGTTCCCGTGAGGGTCTAGCTCTAGCAGAGTCATTAGGACCTGCCAACCCTCTAAGGCCTGTTTATTTAAACGAGCACGATCCAGCGTGCGAGCGATGTCTTCAAAAGAAGAAGTAAGCGGTACAAATGTTTGCATAAAACAAATGTACCCCTTACGTTTTAGTTTGTCAAGTTATAGGCCGAAAGGCTTTACCGTGCTCTGTTTTACTGATCCGTATATGGTTACAACAAAGATTCCGTCGTCTACAGCTTTAGCAATCTCGGCTGCTGTCTCAGCTTTAGGTAGCTGGACGCGAAGCTCCATAGTGACCCTGTCGTCCAGCTCTGAGTCAGGGATACCTAAGAAGCCAGAGACTAGCCCTCTTGCGTCAGAGATTGCTTCTTCTAAAGTGGCAGCCGTGGTCTTTAGCTCGAATCCGGTTCTAATCATGAGGTTCTCACTCTTTTCTCTAGCTTATATGGCGAATAGTGGACGCCCTTAAGTTCAGGCGTCTTGCCGTCAGTCGAGTTTACGATTACGTCTCCATACCGAACTGCAATAACCTTACCTTTGCGCCCGTTGTGGACTGCTCCCAGTTTTTCAGTGAATGCATCGGTCTTAACGCGAACAATATCGCCTACTGTGATGTTTCCTGGCTGGAGATCAATCCAGGTGTACCCGATTTCAGCCTCTTCTTCGACCAGCGCGTGGCCTCTAGCTAAAATAGGGAATAGCGAAAGAACTTCTTCAAGCATGTTAGCTGACAGCGACGGGATACTCTCCCAGGTCTCGAGAAGCTTTAGTATGGCCTTACCAGACCCTACTTTAACTTTTGCAGCTTCTAGCTGCTCTCTAACCCACTCGTTATTTAACTCCGGCATTAGATCCTCTCCTTTATTGAGTCTAGCACTTCCGAACGTATGTAGCTGGACAGCTCCATCCGAGGAGTGATAGAAGATTGGTATGATTCGTACTGGTCTCTGGCTAGTGATCTTCTGGATAGTTCGCGAAGATCCTCTATCTGATAAGGCAAGACGGACCACGATGCGTCAAACCCGACTGTATCTTGCCAATAGGTGGCAATCGGCGTGCCAGAGTTGAGCCCCTGAACGTATCTATAGGTCCACCAAGACCCTAAGTTGCGATCCTGAGGAGCAACTAGTAGGCCAGTGCTAGACCTAATTACTTCAAATGTTGAGGCGTCGTCGCCCAGTCGGGATATTTTTGCAGGAACGCCTGGCAGAGACGTGCCGCTAGCCACAGTGGCGTACCAAGAGCTCTTAGGGTTGTCTATCGCCCAGACGGGATTTCTAGAGTGGTCATACGCATCCTGAGAAAGTAGGAAAGAGTCTAGATTTAACCCTAAAGCCGAACCGCTAGAGCCAAAGCCCAGTTTGGTAAACGCCTCTTCAGGCGAAACCCATGGCAGCGTAGGAAAAATCATCCTAGGCCACGGATTATTGGTCATCTTTTCGGCTGCTGTAATTATGTTCTTTATGTACTTAGGATCTCGCGCTTTAGAGTAGTCTGACCGCTTCGAATAAAAAGAGCTGAAAAGTATAGAAACATCGCGCTTTACCGCTTCGATGCTATTTTTGTACTGCCAAATCTGGCTACCATCAACAACTAGGTTGAGCTTAGGTGAGTCAAACATCAAACCTAAGACATGCATGGCACCGTAAATTTTGTTTGCACTAAGTGCAGTAGGTGGGACAAAGCCTAAGAAAATAGCATCATAGCTCTCTAGCTCTGCTTTAGTCCAAGTAAGTTTAGGTGCTGACCACTCAACAACTGCGGATCCAGAAACCACCTCTGCAAGGGTATTAAAAAACCCGATATTCGCAGACGGTTTGCAGTGTGCCGAGGTCATCCCCGTGAAAAGTACCTTCATAACTCTCCTAAAGTGAAGTGGGGCACCCGAAGATGCCCCACTGTCGACTTATATTTAGAACGGCTCTTCAGCAGTTACAGGAGCTACAGGAGCTGCTGGTGCTGGAGCTGGCTCAGCTGCAACTGGTGCTGCAACTGGTGCTGGTGCTGCAGCAGGTGCCGGTGCAGCTGCTGGTGCAGGTGCTGGCGCTGGTGCTGGAGCGGCAAACGGGGTAGCTGCTGCAGTGGTTGGAGCAGCTGCCTGGCTGGCGAAGTAACGCTTGATCTCGTTAGAGACGTTGCCGTTGTAGGTGCGGGTACCAAGAGTAGCTCGGAAAGAGCGACCCATTAGCGCCTGCTCAACCTGAGCGTTGCTAGGGTTGGCGTCCCAGAAGGTTGAACCTAGGCCCATTGCTGCAGCCTTCATGAAGAACATGTTCATAGCCTTTGGGTTGTCAGTGGTGACAACAAGCTGGTCCCAAACGCGACGCTTGTTGTGAGGACCACCCTGAACCTCGTTGGTGACCTTGAACATCACCTTTCCGGTTGAAGTGGTGGTTGCCTGAGCGTCGACTACCTTAAGCTCGTAGTCGCCCTCTGGTAGTGGCTCGTAGTTAGTGTTTGATCCTGCATCGCCCGCCTGCTTGACGAGGTCTGCCCAGTTGATTGTACTCATTTGGCTCCTTATGCCTTCTTACTTGTTGATATGGTCTTCTCTCCGAAAACCATGTCTAGCATACGCTCGATACCTAGATCTTGCTGCTCGACTACTTTACCTAGACGTCCTTGAACGCGCTCTCCAGCTTCATACTCAGGTGTGCGCTCAACGTACATGCGTCGCACCTTGTATGGAGGCTGCAGTGGGTCCGGGTTCGGCATTGTCTCTACCGTAACCGCTCCAAGGATGTCATAGAAATACGGGGCCTGAATTGCTAGCTGGCCTTGTAGGTAAGGACGGTATACGCCATCCTGACCCTTACGAGCCATAGCAGTCAGTACTACAGCCTCAAGCGGCTGAGTTGGGTGCATTGTTAGGTCACGAAGATCACGAAGTAGTGCACCCATGTGGCGAAGCAATTCGCCCCACTGTTGCATCTTCATCTGCTCGGTTCCTGCAATGTTATCCATGCACTTAACCTGCAACTCCGAAATAGAGTCGATGATAAGCGACTTGAACTGGTGCTTTCCTGACTGAAGCCACTGGAAAGCCTTCATGACTACATCGTAGTCACGAACCTGGACTACAACCGTGTCCCAGGTACCATCAGCTAGTGGTGGCTCCTGAGTCATCGGGTCCCAATACTTTACGTTGATAGGCAAGAAACGGTGTCCGCCTTCGACGTCAAGCATTAGGCGTGGGTAAGGTGCTGTAACGGCAAAGGTTGATTTACCAACCTTCGATTCGCCATAAACCATAATTGTTAAACTGCGATCGACTTCCGACATTCCTACTCACTTCCTTTCTCTTCTTTTTTGATTGATTTATACTTTCCGTCTTTAGATAGCTCGGAAAACTTTTCTGGATGTAATTTTGACCAGTGGCGATTGCCCTTAGCTATGCGCTCAGGGTGTCGTCTAGTCCAATGATTATCACCAGAAACCTTTGACTTATACTCATCGGTAGTCGTATAGTTCTCGTATCCAGCGAGGACCAGTTTTCTACCTTTCTTTATCATGTCTTGCATATTGTCGTACTGAGTACCTAAAAAAAGATGATTAGGGTTTATGCAATTTCTAACATCGCACCGATGCAGTACTAAAAGATTATTAGGTATTACACCATTTGTCAACTCCCAGGAGACTCGATGGGCTCTTTTATCTTTATAACGGCCGTAGCCGTTCTCGAAAAAAGTTTTACCCCAAAGTACGCAACCACTTTCAGAATCGATAGTAGTTAAGCCGTACTTTAGAAAGTCCTCAAAGCTTAGAATCATTCATTACCCTTTTGCTCTGAGGAGTTATAGTAGCCATAAGGATCGGACGCTTCAAACGAATCGCTCAGAGCGGCCTCTGCTGCCGAGCCGTCGTCAAACAGCGGGCAGATAGCGAAGAATTGGCACTTCCACTTGCAGTCCTTACTTGGAGTAGGATATGCGTTTCTATAGTGGCTCTCTCCAGCATCCAACGCGTCACGAACGCGAAGCATGTCTTCGAAGGTGCCCTCTAGTTGCTCCAGGAAGGCACGAAGTGTGAATCTATTGTGGCGAACCTCGATTTGGTCGTAGAACGGTGGCTTAGCGTAAGCACCGCGCTTTACCTTGCGAAGCATAGTGAAGATGGCACCATCAGTACGCTCCCCATCGCGATTCTGCGCTTCTTCTAGGGTCATGTAGGTTTTAACCTGCTCGTTCATGTGAGCCATGGCTCCGAAGTCGGCAAAAGAGCCACCAACAGTCTTGAAGTCTCGAATCATACGAGCACCGTCAATCTTACGGCGAACACGCATGTCAATCTTTCCTTGAAGGATTACGCGACCATCCATCATTGGGCGCTCTAGAATCTCTTCGGTAGAGATCATCTCTAGCTCTGCGTCAATACCTTCCATCTCTACCCATTCTAGGTAGCCCTCTAGCATTACCCGGCCTAGCTCGGCTTCGGTTTCTAGAGTAGAAGTATCACGACCAGCATCGGTCATCTTCTGGATATCTTCTCTAATTAGCTCAGCATGAGCGTCTAGAAGATCGATACCAGTTGAATAGTGTCGGTCAAGTGCTTCGTGAATACGGGAGCCTAGGGCTAGCGCGCCAGTAAAGTCTGTCATCTTCGGGCGTAGACGTCGGTAGTAAGTCAGCCACCAACGGCGTCGGCAATCTTTGAAAGTCTGAATCTCCGAGTTCGAGATCCTTACTGGTGGTTTTATCGTTTCTGTCATTTTGGTAGTCCGTTCTTGAGCATGTCGAGGAGCTTTGCCTTGTCCTTGACAATCTCTTCGAAGTTTTCCGACTTCGCATCTAGAGCCTGAATAACGCGCTCTTCGATGGTTCCTTCGGTTACATAGTCAGTGATGATTACAGAGTCGTGGATCTCGGAACCGATTCGGTGAACTCGATCCAACGCCTGCTTGTAGTCGACAAGTGACCATGGTCTTTGAAGCATAACAAGTCTGCGTGCAGTTGTCAAGGTGACACCAACACCACCAGCCTGAGCAGTAAAAAGAATCCACTTAGTACGTCCAGACTGGAAGTCATCAATTGCCTGCTGACGCTGGTCGGCATCCTGAGCGCCAGTAATCAATCCGTGAGCGATACCCTCTTTAGTGAGGCGTGCGCTTAGAATCTCAATCAGCTGACGAGATACGGCACAGACGGCCACGGAGTCGTCGCCGAAGTCGCCATTCTTCATATCATCCATAAGAGCATCGACTTTACATGAGGGGTCTGACAAGAGAACTTTTTCTTCGCCATTTTCCTGCAGCTCAACCTGCGCATAAGCACTAGCAAACTGCAAAAGACGAAGCGTCTGAGTAAGAGGGTTCGGCGCGACTACAACATCGCCAGTAGACGAAGTAGCTCCTTCATTCTCTAGAAGAACGATCATATTCTCTAGCATCTGCTTGTAGGCTTTAAGCTGCTTGGCACCCATCTCGACATCGCGACGCTCGTTGATTACCTCTGGTAGCCAAGGCAGCACGCGGGCCTTCAACATACGACGCATGCGGGGGTTGATTCCAGCGTAAAACTCATCAGTCATGTCGGGCTTAAGGCCCATGACCATCATTCCACCGAATGCGTTCAGCATGGTATTGACGTAGCGGTCAATCCACTTAGTCTTAGAAGGCCACTCAGACGGGTCTAGCCAGTGCAAGATAGGCCATAGGTCGACGACATCTTTAGCAATAGGAGTACCAGTCATTGCAAATCGAATGTCTGCATCACCAGTTGCTGCCCACATTGCGCGAGTCTGCTTAGACTTCGGGTCCTTTGAGCGGTGAATCTCGTCGGCAATAACGGCCTTAAAGTCGATGGCGTTTAGTTCACGTTGGTGGACTTCGCAGCGTGTTGCTGTAATACGGGAATCGTGGCCACCGCACTCTTCGCAACGCGCAAGAGCGATCGAGCCGTAAGACAGAAGCTTCGAGTGGGTACGTAGCGACTCCCAGTTAATTACGTAGACGTCACTATCCTCTTCAAAAGCCTTACGACGTTGAACAGCAGATCCGCCAATAACAGTAACGTTAACTCCAGGCCACCACTTATCGAACTCGCGCTGCCAGTTCTTCTTAAGAGTATTTGGGCAGATTACAAGTGCAGGAAAGATAGTCTCGCCGTCATCGTGAAGCTTCTTAAGTGAGCGAATTGCCTGAGCAGTTTTACCTAGACCTGGCTCATCAGCAAGTAGTGCGCGCCGAGCGGTAGTTAAGAACTTAACCCCGGCACGCTGGTGAGGGAAAAGGTCCTTATCACCATCATCAGCAATCTCTAGTTCACGGAGAGCGTTGGACGGCTCTATGCGGCGTGAACGCTCTTCACGTGCCCAAGCAGCCAGCTCCGGACCAATTTCTAGCTGCTCCTTGAAAGTAGAGCGCAAGGCAAGGCATCCGGTCCATGAGACAGGGATTCGCCATACTTGCTCCTTAGCATTCCAAGATGCTCCAGGAATAGCTTTGCAAATCTCTTTTAGACGCCATTCGGCATCAATAACAATGTGCTTTCTCGTAGAGTCGAGTTCTACACGTACAGGCACTTGGCCTCCATTCGTCGCTTCGTATATCTATATTATCAGAAAAATCTTGTTGTCAAGTACTTTTTTCTGATAATACCTATTCTTTTAATAATCTTATAGGTTTCCAGCCTAGTTTGACAAGTCTAAGTAGTCCGTGTCGGATTGCATCTAGAGCGTGGCCTTCGCCACCTTTGTGCCAATACTCAAGCTTCTTGAGCGTAGCGTTAGTGAACATGGCTTTAGCATCGGCAGGGCTCTGGAAGTATATATCATCCGCTGAACGACCGACATCCATAAGGCATTGCTTAAGAATTCCGATCTGCTCTAGAGAGTACGGGGCCTGAGAGTTACGAACTGTCTGGGCATTAATAGTGAAACGCTCGCAGACTATGTCCACAGAGGCATCTATAGAGGCTAGGGTGGCTCGTATAGGCTCTGCATACTCATTTTGCTGTAGCTCTTTAGACCAAACTAAAACCGGCTCCTGGCCCGTCTCGAGGCTGAATAGAGCCATGCCTGTAGCTTTTCCAGGATCGATTGAAAGTACGTATCTCATGAACTACTCCACTTCTTTAGGTAGGCAATTGCTGACTCTAAATTTTCTACACTATCTTGCAGTTGACCAATACCTATGTTGCATTTATAGCACAATAGGCCCCTAACTTTTCCAGTAGCATGGTCATGATCTAAGCTAAGCCGAGGGGCCTCTCCGTTAAAGTATTTTTTAGCGTTAGGTCTAGTAATTCTAGTTTCTTCCCGATTGCAGATCGCGCATAGCCCGTTCTGCTCCGCAAGTTTAGCTTCGTACTCTTCTAGAGTTACTCCGTATTTTCTTTTCAAATGTCCAGCAAGTTTAGCGTCTTTAGCCGATTTAGTTGTATATCTGCACTCAGCACACTGGGACCTATGTCCAGACTTATATCTAAGATCTACTTCGAATTTATCTAAATCCTTCATATTCTTACAAGTGCTGCAAGACTTAGTTGGCATATTTCACGCCCCAGTTCTCCAGTGGTCCATCAACATCAGCCGTAAGAGGCACAGCCCAACCTTCAGTAGTAGTCATACACTGACGAACTAGCTGCTTAATCTCTTCAGCATCCTTGCGAGGAGCATTAAGCACGATTTCGTCGTGTACTGGCACGATAAGTAGCTCAGTAAGGTCAGCCTGATCGAGTTTGACCAGGTTTGACTTGAAGACCTCTGCTGCACCACCCTGAATCAGGTAGTTGACCAGTGTATAGACACGGTCATCGTCGCAAGGCAGACGGCGTCCAGTCCAAGTATTGACGTAGCCTTGGCCTTCAGCCTGAAGGCGCTTCATTCCGATGTCTTCAACCTTTTTCTGGAACATAGCCATTCCAGGGAATCTAACATCGAACTCGTTAGAGACCGCACGCATCTGCTCTTCTGGCACACCGGCAGTCAGAGCCTGCTTAGCAACACCAGCGCCATATAGACGTCCATACACAACGCCCTTGATGAGCGCACGGCGCTTATCAGACTTTTGCATGGTCGGATCTTGGTAAATCTCGCGACCAATCTCAGTAAACGGGTCAGACCCAGTCGCATCTGCAAGGTTGAAGAGCTGAATCAAGTTCGGATCCTGGGACAAGGTCGAGAACATACGAAACTCTACCTGGTCAAGGTCCGAGGTGATGATTACGTGGTCTTCATCTTTAGGGATGAACGCACGGCGAACAGTGTCGTCACCCTTAGGGAGAGTCTGAAGGGCTGGATTTTGGATAGTCATACGTCCAGTACGAGCGCCCATGGTTTTGACAGACGGGTGCACAAAACCGTCAACGTTGTCATTGATGAAGTTCAAGAAATATGTGCTAGCAAGTTTTCCTGCTTTTCGGTACTTAAGAACTGTCTCGGCTAGCTGCTTGACTTCTGGCGAGCCATCACGAACAAGCATCTTTAACTGGTCAGCAGATGCAGACTTTGCTCCGCTATCTGTACGCTCCGTAATAAGCGCACCTAGGTCTTCAAACTGAGTAACTAGTTGCTGGTTACTGCCAACCGACAGTCCTCGATAAGTTGTCTTAGCCCACTCTTTTACTTGCTCGGTGTAGTTGACTAGCTGATCGTACTTTTTCTGAGAGTAGTCAAGATCTAGGCGAGCACCATTGAGCTCCATACGAGTCACGATACGGCGAGTGTTCATCTCAAGCTCATATGCCTGAGAGTAGGCTCCACCAGGACCGCACTTCCCCCAGAACTTCTCCCAGAGGCGCATAGTTAGGACAGGGTCCAGAGCACCATAACCCCAGTAGGGTTCGTAGGTAATTGGAACAGTGCCCCAGGTCCAACCGTTCTCGATCATTCCGTCATCCAGCACGGACTGCAAGCTCGCTGCCTGAGCGTCAACGTACTGAGAAGTTAGCTTTTTAAGAGCACCAGAGCCTAGAGGATCCAACAACTGGGCCATAATCATGGTGTCATGAGCGCGATGCCACGGTAGAGACCAGTCCGATTGAACGTCGAACCATCTGGCCTCGAAGGCAACATTGTGGCACACCAGAGGGCCATCAAATTTAGCCATTGATTCGTAGAAGACACCCTTCCACTGATCCCACGGGATAGACCACCCTGTCATACCATCGCCAACCTGAACTAGACGTAGTCGTCCGTGCCAAGGAGATAGAGCGTCTTTACGCGGACGTCCTGGAAGTTCACCTGTTTCGGTGTCAATTGCTAGCGCATTGTAGGGGCGACGCTCGCCTAGCCAAGAGATGAACTTCTCAGCCTGAGCAACGCTATCGACCAGTTCAAGGCGTACGCCTTCTAGTCCTGTTGTCATTGTCGTCTTTCGTAGTTATTAATAGGTAATGCTATGGAATTATCTCGTAATTATATACGTTTGCAATTCCTAAGTCAAGTTTGGCTGCCTCCTGAAGCAAACGCTGAGCCACTCCAGTCAAGTATTTTGCACCATTGTCATCATACTTGTACAGCGCTTCGAGCACAGCTTCCGGCCTTTCGCTAATCTGAGCCCAGTGGCGGTACTTTTCCGGAAAGACCAAATCTAGACTATCGTCCGGGTCGCATTCTTCACATGGTACGGCTGTATCTAGCAGCTCTAGCGCCGGTCTCTCCTGAAGAGAATATCTCTTAACTAGAGAGCAGGCTGCCCCATGAAAAACCAAAGATACGCCAACTCGGGATAGTATGTACGAGCCACTCTCCGTGATATATAGCTCAAACTCAATCCAGCGAAGGGAGTCTCTACGCTTAGAACTCGACTTACCTAATAGCTGCCCGTTGAATTGCAGAACTCTACTGCCATCTTTTACGCTAAGCAATTTTAGTCGCTTTCTTTTTTAGTCTTCTCGGAGCCAGAAGACAGCCCTTCTTCACGCTGGTCCTCCTCTTGTTCCTGGTACACCAATAGAGCTGCTTCTAGTTCGGCATTAGCAAGTACTAGCGCGGAGACTCTGTTTTTTAGTGTGTTAACAAGTTTTATGGTGTACTGTTCGTTATCCATTAGACTCTCCCAGTGTAGGTGCAGCTAGCGTTCCGTTAATTTTTTCTATATAGCCTTCGACTGCAACAACCATTTCTAGAACCCTAGTCAAGTTTCTGCCATACAAAGTGCCTAGGCTCGGATGCGAGCTCTTAGGGTTGTCGTTGATTAGCTCTTCTAGCTGACCCTGCAGAAATGCTTTTGCAGTCGACATATATAGCTGCTTAGCCTCTTCAGATATACCATCCCTCTGAACATCTTCTGGAGCTAATCTAATCTTCGCAACGACGCCTCCAGAGTCATCCAAAATATTTTTATAGAATACGATCTCCGAAGGAGTATATTTACCAGTAGTGGCATTAAACTCCTCGATCAATTTCTCTACCGAGTATGTGACGTTCATAGCGCATCAACCTTCATCTTTAAGTCTTCTACCTCTAGTTTAAGCTCTTTAACTACAGGAATTAGCATAATAGCTAGCTTAGAATAGTCTACAGAGTTTGGCAACTCAGGATTTTCTTCGTCAAAAATAACGACATCTCTAAAGCCTAAGTCAATAAGATCTTCTGCAATGACACCCACCATCGAGTCGCTTAAGCCGCCGTATCCATAGTCCATCTTCGAATAGTCGTATTTGAACTTGACAATAGGTACATCTAGAATCGACGGGGCCACAGCGAAACTTTCTATGTCAGTCTTGAACCTACGGCTTGAAGTTTGAACTAGGCTTGCGCAGGAAATGATGCTGTCTGTGAGTATTCCAGTTCTGGAGGCTCCACCGGCAGTGAGGTTAAATCGGAAGTAACCTACAGTTCCTCCAACTTTATTGCTCACGCTGATTCCGATATTACTGTTACTATCTAAAATTCTGAATGCAGCAGTGCTGTCTGATGTAAATCTAGCAGCCCCTGTCACTGTTATAACGTTACTGCTAGTAAACCCAACATCTAAGGAGCAACTAGCTCCGTTAAACGATATACCGTCAGATGAGTTATCTACCCTAATCATGCTACTTGTATGGAAATCCATATAGTTCTGACTAAAATTAGATCCAACTTCTAGAGCCCCTCCGCCCCAGCCGCCGATCCAACCTGTCACAACACTGTCTGTAACGATCGAGAGTCCGGGAGTGCCAGGAATGTCAGTTATAGCATTTTGACCGATTCTTACTTCTTCGGACCCGCTCGTATTGGTGTACTTAAACGTATCGGTTACTTTTATTTTTGTTGAAGTAATTGCTTCAGAGTCAATTTTTATAGCAGTAATAGCACCAGCTAAAATTTTATCCGCAGTAATAGCGTTGGCAGCAATCTTTCCTGCCTCTATTGCTCCAGCCGCGACTGTTGTAGCCGTAACTGCATTAGCGCCAATTTTTCCAGCAATAATAGCGTTCGCTGCGATTTCTGTTGCTCCAATAGCTCCAGCTGCAATTTTTGCTGTCACTACGGCACCATCTGCTAGAGACGTAGCCGAAACCGAGCCATCAGCTAGAGAGCCAGCCGACACTGTCTTAGGGCCAAATGGCCATGTTGTTAGCGATCCAGCGATAAGGTCCGTATTTACTAGGGGGGCCACCGTGGCAACAGTTTCAGCAGAAACCGCTGATGCGTTCTTAAATTTGTCTATGAAAATAAATTTAAAATAGTAGTTAGTATTGTATGCAGGATCGATGTCGGTGAAAAAGTCGTTTTTTCCTAGCAATCTGCCTTTATTGGTAGCAGCACTAGGAGTAAACCCCGAGGTGGTAGACCAGTGAACCTCTATATAGTCTATTTTGTCTTCAGGCGGAGTAGCGCCAGTGCTGTCTAAGCCGTCCCATGTGATTTTAATCTGGCCAAGTCTACTGTTCGACACTGGTTTAGATGGAGCATTTAGGGTATTAGACCCGGCTACCGAGAGCACGGTAAGAGAGTCTGAATACGTAGACATATTACGAGTTAAGTCATATGCTTTAACCGAAAAAAGAATGTTCTTTCTAGGCTCCAGTTGAGGCACAGTGTAGCTAGTCGTAGCTGTGTCTGCAGAGAAGGTCCACTCCTCCTGAGCGGTATACCTGTAGTAGACAGCATAACCTTTTAAGTCGCTTAGATTAGTACCATCAGAGTTAGTAGTCGGGGCAGTCCAGCTCAAGGCAACCTTAGAGTATGCCTTATCTCCGACCATATAACCCTCGCTAGTGCCGGAGAGGTTTGTAGGAGGTGAAGGAGGGATACCGTCATCGATAACTACACCCTCAGGGAGCTTAGCCCCCTCTGCAGCATTCCACCAACGCTGACGTTGCTCGTCCCAGATCCAGGTGATTGCTGGCTCGACGCTAGTGTCTGTCCAGGTTTCGCCATCTCGAAGATATCGACCGCATGCACCACGAACTGCACCGCTACTGTTAGGTAGAGTTACGGGTGCAGTAGGGTACGTGCTGAACTCGAACTGAATTGTGAGCTTGTAGCCTACCTTCTCTCGGAAAGTAATCTTGTGAGTACCATCAAATAGAGTCCCTAATCCGTCAAAGTTGATCAGGTCTCCTACTTCAAAACCACCACCAGTAAAGTGCAGACCAGAAGTCGTGTCGATACCGGCAGGCCAAGTAGGGCCCCATTTGTAGTCATCATCGGTAGACGGGAGAGTATCTTTCAGGTCTAGAACTACTTGACCATATTTGTATGTTGTAGTTGCTCCGTCTACAATAGCGCCTGTCACAGAGACGTTAGCAGCTTTTACTCGCCAACCTTTGTCATAGGTCTTAGGTCCGTTGACGATAGTAGCACGGCCAGGGTAGTAGACAATCGTGTGGTAGCCGTCAACCTCGGAAACTTCTTTTACAGTATACTCTGTGGTTTTTGTTGGAACATCTAGGGCCCCCGTTAGAGACGCAAACTTGATTTTGTCGCCTACGTTAAACCCTGGGTCTGTTTCGAAATAGACTCGGGCTCTGTCGCGGTCGTTGGCAGTACCAACTTCGTTGTACCCACGATAGATAATCTTTACGATATTGGTATACGGATTGGTTCTGAATGTGGGCGGCTTCTCAGTAGCGGGGGTGGACGTTCCAGGCTTATTAGTAGAAGCATCTCCGCTAGTCTCAAGGGAGATCTTGACTTCCTTAGAAAGCATCTTCTTCGTGATCGTGCCATCTTTCACAACGCGCGGCACGCGTTGCAGTTCTACCGACTTAAGTCTTCTGTCGATAGTAGTTAGGATGGTATTTACTTTTTTACGGCGACGTCTAATTCCCAATTGGGTCAACTCCTGATTCGCGGAATAGCTCTAGAGAGACTGTCTCTGGATATGCTGGGCTGTTCGGGACACTTACGGTGTAAGCGTCGATCTTGCGGATTAGAACATCGTCTCTAGGCTCTAGGCCGCTAGCTAGTCTTAGCTGAACAAAGATGTCGTCAATAATGATTGAACACCAATCTCCTGGCAAGTACGTGCCAACCACTGGAGTGACGCTACCATTTACCGTAACAGAGAAGTTCGAGATAGGGGGTACAGACTCTTCTAGGTATCTAGTTGCATAATCTGCTAGAACGTACTCATCGTCTGATTCGTATGTCTCAACGTCATCCAGGATAGGCCATCCGTCTGCTAGCAAGCCAGTGGCTGCAACGCCAGCATAAGGCTCGCCAGCCTCACTGTTTACGCCATCCTCATTCTTACCTTGAACCCAGAAACGCGTAGCAGCATCGTTTGCGTTCTCTTCCATGCTTGCTTCTAGGATATTTCCAGGGTGCTCGAACACGAGCTTGTCTGCACCAAAAGCGCTAGCAGGGTACGGCACGGTGAGCGATGCCTTTTGGGCATCACTTAGTGGGTCTAGAGGCACTACAACAAACTTTTTGCTAAAAGAGTTAGTTGCTTGATCGTACGAGCAGTCGATTCTATACTCGAATCCTTCGAAAGAATTAGTGTACTTATCTAGGTGGTCACCGATATTAATCAAGCTAGAACCCCTAAGTGTACTCGTCTTAATGTAGTTCCCGCTATAGGTAGCGTTTGCTGGAGTCTGTACAGTTATGCCGATATCGCTGTGATTGGTGTAGCTACCATAGGTCCCGAACTTAACGATCGGGCCAGAAGACACTGTTCCAGTGACCTCGAAGCTCTCCGCGGCATCTTCTAGACCGACCAACTGATAAGTGACAGTATTAGATGTTACGGCAGTGATGATGTGAGTGCCGTCAATGTCCGGGTCAACGTTGCTCACCTTAAGAATGTTGCCTACCAGGTAGTCGTGAGGAGTAGACGTACCTATAGTAATGTTTTGAGTGATCGAGGTCTCGGTAAGTGACGCGATAGTTACGGCACTGACGCCTCTAGAGGTTCCAGAGATTGCTGTAGTGCCAACGTTACTTCCAGCTGACTGGTACGTAAAACTATTTGGAGTTGGCACCGAGATTACGGTCCAGGTAGGGGCATTAAATCCTACAGGTAGACCGCTAATCTGTATAGTCTGGCCCTCTGTTATTCCGTGCTCCCCTACCGTAGTTATTGTTACGATGTTCGAGGATCTGGAGTAGCTAGCGATATCTACATAGGTATTGTATTCTGGAGCAATCTCTGAGTTAGGGAAATCGATAGCCTTAAAGTCGGTATTGATGTAGCTCAGGAGTCTGGTCAAATAGTCGTATGTGTCTACCTGAGCAGACACGGTTATTGCTACGTTCTCGAGAACCAGATTCTCTAGGCCAGTTACGATAGGTAGTGTGACGTAGAACTGTATCGAGTTCGGCGCAGGCGTGGAGTTTATAGAGTAGATGTCGGTCAGCGCAACAAGCTTTTCTGTAAAATTAAGCTGAACCGGCATACCGCCGCTGAAGCCGAAGCTGCCGCTAGTTACAGTAACTTTAGCTTCTCTGCCGTTTCCAGTAGTGCTAATAGTTGCGTCTAGCTCTTGGTTCCAGGTTTTCCAGGCAACTCTCTTATAAAGGTAGCTAGTGAACTCGCTGGCGTTTACTGAAAGAGCGCGTTCTTTGATATCGTAAGTACGCGACCAAATAATACCGCCCCAGGTGCAGACACCGTTACGTAGAACGTAGAGGGCAGTGCGGCCAGGAATAGTGGTCTCATAGAGATCAAGGTAGTCGGTATCCGGAGTAATCGGTACAGAGCCGTTAAAGGGCCCTGCGTCCTTGAGGGCACGGGTGTACTTAACATCTTGAAACGGAATTTCGGCGAGAATGCTATCTGTTAGCAGGTCAGTAGTTACGTATTTGTACTCTACTACTTCATTCGAGTATTCGTATGGCATCGTCTAGTCTTTCGTTCGTCTTTCTACTAGTTTACACTAGCCGATCCAACCCGAACGGAACAGTACGGTACAAGTTGCTTGCCCAGTGCCCGCAAAAGAAATCGTGTTAAGCCCTGGCTCTAGCTCAAACCAGTCCACTACAGTACTAACCCTGCGTCTAGCAGCGCCTAAACCAGCTTCGTAACCTTGCCCATTAAACAAGACTTCTCGCTTATAAGTGTCAAGCTCTAGTAGATCGCTAGACCCCTGCGAAGCCACTATCCTAATGATTTTATCCGGAGTAGCTGAGGTTAGAGTGATAGTCACTGGAGAAGAGCTGCTCGCAGTGATAGCGCCCTCTACTTCAAACATGACGGATACTTTAGTGTTTCCAATATTATTTACAGTAACATTACCGCCCATAGAGATAGTCTCGGAGTTCAGGGCCTCGACGTCATTGTCGACTAGCTCATACTTAATAGGGTCTACTGCTTTAAATCCGATGCTGAAGTCTGTTCTGCCTCTAGCTGTAATGTTCTGGATCGAAGGGGTGCCGCTTAGGCGAACCCATGCGTACTTGTCAGGATTCTCTCTAACAATAAGCCAACCACCCTGATGGACCAGGTCAATTGCTCTAATTAAGGCGTCTCTAGCAGCTACGGCTTGGCTAGGAGTCTGAGTTAGGAATGACCCATTTAGGGTAATTAGTCTGTTAGCGAAGCGACTCTTGGCGTCATAAGATCCGTCACCCCAACCACGTGGAAGGTCTTGGCTCTCCACCTCCGGCAATCTCCACCAACCATCAAGATCAGAAACTACCCAAATGACGCCATTGCTATCGATGGTGTTCAACACTAGGTCACCGAGAACAATGTCTGCTTTAAGCTTTAGGCCTGTTAGGTTAGGAGTAGGCACCCTGGTCAGTGCTAGATTTACTAGCTTGTTCTCCACCTCTTGGGTGGGCAAAAGCACCCAGCTAAGCGAGTCTCTAGACCAGCCATAGTAAGAACCTGCTACGACATATACCTGACCGAAGGTTCCGGTAGGGTGAGCGGACTGAAGTGCAGCAATATCCGCGTATGAGCCTAAGACATTTAGATTTTCCGGGATATCGTAATACGCCATTAGTAGCCACCCTTAGTCATAGCAAATGCGATCTTTCTAGATACAACTTCTGCAAGTTCTTTTTCGTCCATGCCAGGAGCACTGTATACGTTCATTGTTATAGAGTTGCTTCCTGGCATTGCCTTGTTACTGTTAATTGCCTCTAGAAGCTGACGGTTCTGAGCAGTAGCTCTAGCATTTATGACGAACTCGCCATTCGAAAGCATAGCTGGAATAGAGTCCGATCGAGCAGTACCAGCGCCCGAGACAAAGCCACCCGCCATGAATCCACGTACTGCGCTAATATAACCGCCATCTTTTCTGCCCCCGATTGTGCCCCTGTATCCTACAGGGCTGTAAGGTAG
>JACCDQ010743818.1_pt1 | contig 49411 bp, 49 predicted proteins | sample 7446031 | NCBI WGS metagenome assembly JACCDQ01 (sample SAMN15323442, study PRJNA562643) | freshwater metagenome | isolation source: river surface water | place: USA:Blue River Watershed | collected 2017-08-17
CGCCGTACGAAGGCAAGACCCTGGAATTCAAGGTCATCAAGCTGGATCGCAAGCGCAACAACGTCGTGCTGTCGCGTCGCGCCGTCATCGAAGCGTCGATGGGCGAAGAGCGTGCGAAGCTGATGGAAACCCTGAAAGAGGGCACCATCGTTACCGGTATCGTCAAGAACATCACCGACTACGGTGCGTTCGTCGACCTCGGCGGCATCGATGGCCTGCTGCACATCACGGACCTGGCATGGCGTCGCGTTCGCCATCCGTCGGAAGTGCTGTCGGTCGGCCAGGAAATCACCGCGAAGGTCCTCAAGTACGACCAGGAAAAGAACCGCGTCTCGCTGGGTGTCAAGCAACTCGGCGACGATCCGTGGACCGGTCTGTCGCGTCGTTACCCGCAAGGCACCCGCCTGTTCGGCAAGGTCACCAACCTGACCGACTACGGCGCGTTCGTTGAAGTCGAGCAGGGCATCGAAGGTCTGGTGCACGTGTCCGAGATGGACTGGACCAACAAGAACGTGGCTCCGTCGAAAGTTGTCCAGCTCGGCGACGAAGTGGAAGTCATGGTCCTCGAGATCGACGAAGAGCGTCGTCGTATCAGCCTGGGCATGAAGCAGTGCAAGGCCAACCCGTGGGACGATTTCGCGATGTCGCACAAGAAGGGCGACAAAGTGAAGGGCGCGATCAAGTCGATCACCGACTTCGGCGTGTTCATCGGCCTGCCGGGCAACATCGATGGTCTGGTGCACCTGTCCGACCTGTCGTGGACCGAAGCCGGCGAAGAAGCCGTGCGCAAGTTCAAGAAGGGTGACGAGCTGGAAGCGGTTGTGCTGGCAATCGACGTCGAGCGCGAGCGTGTTTCGCTGGGCGTCAAGCAGCTCGAAGGCGACCCGTTCAACAACTACACCGCGATGAACGACAAAGGTTCGCTGGTCACGGGTTCGGTGAAGTCGGTTGAGCCGAAAGGCGCCGTGATCGCGCTGAACGATGAAGTCGAAGGCTATCTGCGTGCTTCGGAAATTGCCCGCGACCGCGTCGAAGATGCCGGCACGCACCTGAAAGTCGGTGACCAGGTCGAAGCGATGATCATCAACATCGATCGCAAGGCACGCAGCATCCAGCTGTCGATTAAGGCGAAGGACAATGCCGAGACGCAGGAAGCGATGCAGAAGATGTCCAGCGACTCCGCTGCGGCATCGGGCACGACCAGCCTCGGCGCGCTGCTGAAGGCCAAGCTCGACAACAAAGGCTGATACAGGCCTGACCGATGACCAAGTCGGAGCTGATCGCCCGTCTGGCTGAGCGTTATCCGCAGCTGGTAGCGAAGGATGCGGATTTCGCGGTCAAGACGCTGCTTGACGCGATGAGCGATGCGTTGGTCGCAGGCCAACGCATCGAGATCCGCGGCTTTGGCAGCTTTGCGACCAACACCCGACCACCTCGCATCGGCCGTAATCCGAAGTCCGGCGAAACGGTCGTGGTGCCTGGCAAGCGGGTGCCGCACTTCAAGGCGGGCAAGGAATTGCGCGAGCGCGTGGACGCCATGGTCGGCCATCCGATTCATGACGACTGAGCCTTCGGGCAATTGAGCAGAACGGCACCTTCGGGTGCCGTTTTTTTTTTCGCGCAAGTTGCGCAGCGGCGCCCGGCACGTTCAGGACGCTGTTTCTTTTCGCGTACAATTTCGCCACGATTATGGCAATGCCGATTCTGGCATGTTGACGATGAAAATACTGGTCAGGTTAGTCGCCGTTGTGCTGTTCATCGTGTTCTTCGACTTCGCTTTGAAGAACACGGATGAAGTGGTGCTTCGTCTGTTCTGGAACGTGCAGACGAAGGCGCCGCTGATCTTGCTGCTGCTTGCCTTTCTGGTGGGCGGCGCCGCCATGGGCGTGCTCGGCATGACCGGAACTCTGCTGCGCTACCGTCGTGAAGCCGCGCGCAGTCGCAAAGAATTTGAGCAATACAAAAAAGAGGCCGCAGAGATCGCCTCCGCCCGTTCGCAGCCGCCTGCGCCGGAAGCATTGATCGAGCAGGTCGGATTGTGAGGAATCACCATGGAGTTTGAAACCTGGTGGTTGCTTGGCGTCCCCTTTTTTTTCGCGCTGGGCTGGATCGCCGCGCGCGTGGATATCCGACATGTGATTTCCGAATCGCGCAGCTTACCCCGCAGTTACTACAAAGGCCTGAATGCGCTGCTCGACGAGCAGCCTGACCGCGCCATCGACGTATTCGTCGACATTGCCCGCCTCGATCCGGAAACGGCGGAGTTGCATTTCGCGCTCGGCAAGTTGTTCCGTCGCCGCGGTGATATCGAGCGTGCAGTGCGCGTCCATCAGAACTTGTTGTCACGTCCCGATCTCTCGCCCGACATGTCGGCGCAGGCGTGCTTTGAACTGGGACAGGATTACCTGAAGGCCGGATTGCTGGACCGTGCGGAGGAAACTTTTCATCGTCTGGCTGAGACGCAGTTCGCATCGCAGGCCAGCCGCGCCTTGCTGGAGATTTATCAGCGCGAGAAAGAATGGAAGCGCGCGATCGATGCGACGCTGGCGCTTCAAGCGTCCGGCGCCGGCGCCTTCCAGAAAGAGATTGCGCAATTTCACTGCGAGCTGGCGCAGGACGAGCTGGTGCACGTGAATCCGGACGCCGCATTGGCGACGCTAGAAAAAGCACTCAGCTATGACCGCAACAATGTGCGCGCGACAATCCTGGTGGGCGACGCGCTGCTGTCCAAGGGCGATACCGAAGGCGCACTGCGCGCGTGGCGCCGCGTCGAGCAACAAAGTGCCGCGCACGTCGGCCTCGTCGCGCAGCGATTGATGGATGGCTATCGTACCGTTGGCCGCGCCGATGAAGGACTGCGGCTGCTGAAAGGTTATCTGGCTGAAGCCCCCGCCATTGACTTGCTCGAGGTGGTCTTCCGCGCCGAACTGGAGCTGGCCGGCCCGGGAGCGGCAAATCAGTTAGTCACTGATGAACTACGTCGCATGCCGACGCTGTTGGCGCTGGATAAACTGATCGAGGCTCGGCTGATGTACGCTCCACCAGAGCGCTTACCAGAGCTCACGATGATGAAGAGCCTGGTCGGCGGTTACGCTCAGAAGCTTGCACGCTACCAGTGCAGCCATTGTGGCTTCAAGGCCAAGCAGTTTTACTGGCAATGCCCTGGCTGCAGCCAGTGGGAAAGCTATGCGCCGCGCCGTAGTGAAGAGCTGTCGGTGCTGAACCAGGGCTGATGCGGTTGCCCTGTCGAGGGGGCGACGTTGAAGAACCGATCGCCGGCCAGCCTGCCGGCATTTCCTTTCCTTTCTCGCCGGACCTTGGCACGTGTACGCGTGCTCGTGGTCGGCGACATCATGCTCGACCGCTACTGGTTTGGCGACGTTAGCCGTATCTCCCCTGAGGCGCCGGTACCGGTGGTGCAAGTACAGCGATGTGAAGACCGGCTTGGCGGTGCGGCGAATGTGGCGCGCAACATTGCCTCCATCGGCGCCTGCGTCACTCTGGTTGGTGTTATCGGTAATGACGAGGCGGGGTCTTGTGTTCGCCGGTTGCTTGAGCACGCTGCGATCGGCGACGCATTACAGGTGGATGCTGACCGGCAGACGGTTGTCAAATTGCGGGTGCTCGCAGGACAGCAGCAATTGCTGAGGATCGATTTCGACGGCGAGCGGCGCACGCCCTGCGTAGCGTTGGATCCGGAAGAACTGCACCGGCTCGTTCGCCGGCATCATCTGGTCGTGCTGTCGGATTATGCAAAGGGCGGCATTAGCAATCCACAGTCGCTTATTCGCGCTGCACGCCGCTGTCGGCGTCCCGTGCTGGTCGATCCCAAAGGCGACGATTTTTCCTGTTATGCGCAAGCGACAATGTTGACGCCTAACAGCGACGAGCTGGCCCGCATTGTTGGCGCATGGCACAGCGAGGAAGATCTTGCCGTGCGGGCGCAACAACTGCGTGCATCGTTGTCCCTGCGTGCGCTGCTGCTAACACGATCGGCCGAGGGGATGACCTTGTTCGATGACGCCGGCGTGCATCATTCCCCGACGAAGGCGCGCGAAGTTTTCGATGTCTGCGGCGCGGGCGACACCGTGATTGCCGTGCTGGCCAGCCTCTTGGCTTGTGGCGTGCACTGCCGCGCTGCGATCGAGCTTGCCAACCGAGCGGCCGGGATTGCCGTAGGCAAGCTGGGCACGGCGACAGTCGACTATGACGAACTATTTATCGATCCTGACGCGGATCCGTCGCCGTTCCCGTTGTGACGCGAATCGAGCGGGTAACTGTGCCGCTCGATGCAAAACAATCATTTCATTTTCACAGCGCAGAGCCGCGGACTTAACGTTTAATGCATCCCGGCGTGCAGCTGCATGGCTGTGGTTCGCACGCTTGCAGATCCCGATCAAAACTTTTCGGAGTACATCATGCTGAAGAAAATCGTAATGCTGATTGCCGCATCATCTCTGGTGGCCGGTACGGCGCTCGCCGCAGTCGAAGTTAACACCGCCGACCAGGCAGCGCTGGATGGCATCGCCGGCGTTGGTCCATCGACCTCCAAGGCCATCATTGCCGAACGCGAAAAGCACGGGAATTTCAAGGACTGGCCTGACCTCGAGCAACGCGTCAAAGGTATCGGCGGCCGCAACGCGGTCAAGCTGTCCGCCGCAGGTCTGACGGTCAATGGTCAGCAGCATACGGCGGCCGCCAAGCCGTCGACACCGGCCGTTGCGGGCAACAAGACCGCAGAGCGTGCCGCCTCTGCGCCGGCTGCCAAATAAAGGGTCTTCCCGGCTGCGGCAGTTGGCAACCGCCGTAGCCGGGTGGCGGATTAAATTACAATGGCGGTTTGGTCCTTTTTGTCTACATATCAACGCCATGCAATTCCACGCGATCGAGGATCTGGTCGGCAATACTCCGCTGGTACAACTAAAGCGCATTCCCGGCGACGATGCCGCGAGGCGCAACAACGTCATTCTTGGCAAGCTTGAGGGCAATAACCCTGCCGGCTCGGTGAAGGACAGGCCGGCGCTGGCGATGGTGCAGGGTGCAGAGGCGCGCGGCGAAATCAAGCCGGGAGATACGCTGATCGAGGCAACCAGCGGCAATACGGGTATTGCCCTGGCGATGGCGGCCGCGATGAAGGGCTACCGGATGATCCTGCTGATGCCTGAAAACCTGAGTCTCGAGCGTCGGCAAAGCATGGCCGCGTATGGTGCAGAAATTATTCTGACACCAAAGGCCGGCGGCATGGAGTACGCGCGCGATCTCGCCGAGCAAATGCAGAAGGATGGCAAGGGCAAGATCCTTGATCAATTCGCCAATCCGGACAACCCGCGGGCTCATTACGAAACGACGGGACCGGAAATCTGGCGCGATACCCAGGGACGTGTGACCCATTTCGTTAGCGCGATGGGTACCACGGGCACGATCATGGGCGTGTCGCGGTATCTCAAAGAACAAAATGCCGAGATTCAGATCATCGGAGCGCAGCCAGAGGAAGGTTCGCAGATCCCGGGCATTCGCAAGTGGCCGGAAGCCTACCTGCCAAAAATTTTTGATCGTAGCCGAGTCGACCAGGTGGAGAACGTCAGTCAGTCTGTGGCAGAGCAAATGGCGCGACGCCTGGCGATCGAAGAAGGTATCTTCGCCGGTATCTCCGCCGCAGGCGCTTGCGAGGTGGCGCTACGGATTTCTCGCACCGTTGAAAACGCGGTGATTGTGTTCATCGTCTGCGATCGCGGTGATCGCTATTTGTCGACAGGCGTATTTCCCGCCTGATCTCGCCGGCTGACACTGCTTCAGTCGGCGTCACTGGAATTCAGTCGACGGAAATTCAGTCGCAATCTACAAACAACAACGGGAGCCCGGTACACACCGGCCTCCCGTTTTTTACTGCTTATTTTTCGGCAGGCTTCGGCTTGAACTGCTTATCGCTGATGCGGAATTTTTCCCGGCGGTCGCCCATCAGGATACGCAGCTCTCTGATCGATAAATCACTGACTTCATGCATCCTGATCAGCAACGATGCACCCACCGGCAATCTGCGGTGACGAATCTTGCTGATCACAGGCGGTGCGACTTCGAGGGCGCGCGATAACGCTGCATCGTTTTTCAGGTGCAGTTTTTCGATCAGCGAATCCAGTAGATTGTTCGGGTCATAGGCCACCTGGTCTGCGAGACGGTTGCTGTCTTGAGGGTCAAACTGTGTCGTCATGTGCGTAACTGTTCCCAAAAGAGTGAATCAAATGCGCCGGTCGGTGAAGTCGGGAACGAACCGGAGTTCGTTACACCTTTCGGAAACCTTTGCGGCCGATCTGCGAAAAAATTCTCAAATAACTAACAAAATTCTATTGGGTGTTAGTAACAAAGTAAATTTTTTTTGCGAAAGAAACAATGCAATACACTCATGTCGACCGAATCACGTTAGAACTAAATCCATGATTTATATCGAATAATCGCGCAGTCATTGGACGGCCGCACAATTAAATGGTGAAGAATTGTTAAATCTGTATCTGAATGTTTCTTTTTGACAATTTAAAATTGTAGCTAAGAAAAAAACATACTGATTTGATAATCGTCAATGCAAATGGACAATATTTGCCCGCTGTCTAGCGGTATCGTGCGTGTCGGATGATTTTTCACCCAATAGGTTTCGCCCCTGAGGACGGTTCGGCACACGTGAGGGCGGGAGTGTCGGGATGCTGACGCACCTTTGACAAAGAGGCATCATGTCGCGCAGCAGAAGGATGACCGGCGATTTTTTACGAAGCTATCCCGGTCGGATGGCTTACCAGAACAGCTCAGCTACCTGCAAGCTTGCGCATTTTTTCCTGCAATGCTTGCCAGCCGTCGTGGCCCAGACGGCGCATCGTTTCTAGATTTCGCTCAACGATGGCGTCGGTATCCGGCATTGCGTCAATGGCCTTGTCGAGACTCTCTTCGCGCAATAGGTGAAGGATCGGAAAGGGCGAATGGTTGGTGTGATTGGTCGGGTCATCGCCTGCGGCGTCGGCGAACTGGTAATCGGGATGGAAGCTGGCAATCTGCAGCACCCCACCCAAACCGTTAGCGTCGAGCAGCGCCTCGGCATCGCCGACGAAGTCGTTGAACGCCATAAAATCGGTCAACGCCCAAGGGAGAATCAGCAGCAAAGTATCGATGTCGTCGGCCGGCGTCGACAGCATCGATTCAATCGACGCTAACAAATCCGGCCATACTTCGGCTTCCGCGCGCGCCCGGCTGACTCGGAACGCTATCTGATTTTTGCGCATCACCGAATTCGCGAACGGACAGAGGTTCAGACCGATAACAGCAAGTTCGACCCAGCTGCGCGTCGACGCGATGATCTGTTCATCTGTGGTCGAGTCTTGCAATGGTACAGAACCGCTCATCGGGCGGACCGTTGCCGGGCAATGGCCTGACCCAGATCGATCACTGCCATTGCATAGTAATAACTGCGGTTGTATCGGGTAATGGCGAAAAAATTATTGGTAGCCAGCCAATACTGTACCGGCCGGGTATCGTCTTCGAGATCGATTAGTCCATAGCGCAGTGTCGCCGGTACGGTCTCCGGCACGACGACACCGGCTTCCTCCATCTCGCTCTTGGTGAACTTGGCTTCCAGACCCTGGCCGATCAATTCTGGCCACCGCTCGCCGGGCTTTACCTGCGCCGAGAATGTCAGGGGTTGTCCCGTGGTCCAACCATGCTGCACCAGAAAACTGGCAACGCTGCCGATCGCGTCTTCCGCAGAATTGCGCAGATCGACTTTATGATCGCCATCAAAATCCAGCGCGTATTTACGCACGCTGCCGGGCATAAACTGCGGTAATCCAATGGCACCGGCATAGGAACCGGTCAGGCTGAAAGGATCGATGCCATTGTCTCGCGCATACAAGAGTGTCTGGGTCAACTCCTCGCGAAAATACGCCATTCGTGCTTCACGGTTCTGTGTAGCCGGATAGGCAAAGGCTAGCGTCACCAGCACATCGGGCACGCGGAATTTGCCGGTGGTCTGACCGTAGATGGTCTCAACGCCGATGATGCCAACGATGATCTCGGCCGGAACGCCGAACTCTGCTTCGGCCCGCTGCAGCGCCGCCTCATAGCGATCCCAGAAGGCCGCGCCCGCCTTGATGCGGCGCGCTTCGACAAAACGCTCACGGTAGGCAGTCCAGTTTTTGGCCTTGCCGGCCGGCGGCGGATTGATCAGGCGCACGACGCTGTCAAGATACTGCGCGCGCCGGAACAGGGACTCCAGTTCCGCACGATCGAAGCCGTGTTCATCGCCCATCTGCTCAATGAATTCGCTGACCGAACGCCATTGCAGAAAATTTGTGAATTCCGCAGCCTCATCATCCGCTGCCGCAAGCTGTGGATGTTTTTTAGCTGCCTGTTTTTTCGGGGAGACCGCCTTTTTGGCGTGGCTGCCAGCCGTCGAAGACTGGCCGGCCAACGCAGGTGTACAGGGAGGGCAAGACAGGGCAGCAAAGGTCGCCAGCACGACCGGTAAAGAGAAGGTCTTCATCAATTAGCATTTGGGAGGAGCTGCACGAACGTTGACGTTCGTGCCCGACGAAGTATAGAGCATGCATCGCTGATGCATAATAGAAGGGATGACCACGGCAATCTTTTCCCATCCCGACTGCAGGCGCCATGAAATGGGCGATTGGCACCCTGAGTGTCCGGCGCGTCTGCAAGCGATCGACGATCAGTTGATTGCCAGCGGTCTGGCGAATCTGCTCGACTATCGCGAGGCGCCGGTCGCCCCGGTCGAGGCGCTGGCACGAGTGCATACCGACGCAGCCATTGCGATGGTGCGTGATCATTTGCCGGCTGCCGGCGAATATCATCCGCTCGACGCCGATACATTGCTCAATCCGCACAGCTGGCAAGCCGCTTTGCGCGCAGCAGGAGCAGCCATCGCAGCGACAGATGCCGTGATCAGCGGCGATATCGACAATGCCTTTTGCGCGATCCGCCCTCCCGGTCATCACGCGACGCCGTCTCTGCCGATGGGATTTTGCCTGTTCAATAATGTCGCTATTGCTGCTGCTCATGCGTTGCATGTCCATGGCTTACAGCGAGTGGCGATTGTGGATTTCGATGTCCATCACGGCAACGGCACCGAGGACGCGTGTTCCGGCGATCCACGGATATTGATGGTCAGCTTTTTTCAGCATCCGCTGTATCCGTACAGCGGCGTGCATCCGGCGGGCACGGCCCCTGACAATCTGGTCAACATTCCGGTGCCCGCCTACACGCGCGGCGATGCTGTGCGTGAATTGGTGAAGCAGCATTGGCTGCCTGCACTGGATGCGCACCGACCGGAGCTGATTCTGATTTCCGCTGGTTTCGACGCCCATCGCGAGGACGATATTGCGGCCATGGGACTCGTTGAGGCCGACTATGCGTGGATTACCCGCCAATTGGTCGACGTGGCGCAGCGGCATGCAAACGGACGTATCGTCAGCTGTCTCGAAGGCGGCTATGCATTGTCCGCACTGGGCCGCAGCGTGGTCGCCCACCTCAAGGCCCTGGCCGGTCTGGATTGACGCCGGGGCGCCTGCGGCGCGCGGGTACAATAGCGCGTTAACCAGCGCAATAGATCTTCCCCATGTCCATCCAGTGGTTCCCCGGTCATATGAACGCCGCCCGCAAGAAGGCGGCGGAGTCGATGGAAAAAGTCGACCTGGTCATCGAGGTGCTCGACGCACGCATACCGCAGGCCAGCAGTAATCCGATGATCGAGTCATTGCGGCGTGCGCGTCAGCGTCCCTGCCTGAAGATCCTGAACAAGAGCGATTTGGCTGATCCTGCGGCCACTCAGGCATGGCTGGCCCACTACGGCGCTCAGTCGCAGGTGCATGCGGTTGCCTTGTCTTGCCGCAAGCCGGCCGAGGTGGCGAAGATTCCGGGACTGTGCCTGAAAATCGCACCGCATCGTGGCACACCATTGAAGCCTTTGCGCGTCATGATCATGGGCATTCCGAACGTCGGTAAATCCACGCTGATGAATGCCTTGCTAAAAAAGCGCGTCGCCAAAGTCGGGGATGAACCGGCGGTGACGAAAATGCAGCAGCGGCTTTTTCTGGGCGATAACATCGTGCTGATCGATACGCCCGGCATGATGTGGCCAAAGATCGAGCATCCGACTGACGGATTGATGCTCGCGGCGAGCCACGCGATCGGCGTCAACGCTATCATCGAGGAAGAGGTCGCGGCCTTTCTTGCCGAGATATTGCTGCAGCGTTATCCTCAATTTCTAGCGACCCGCTATGGTATTCGGCCGGAGGGCATGGATGGCATCGGCGTTGTCGAGTCCATCGCCGCGCGGCGCGGCTACCGGTTGCGCGGCGGCGAGTTCGACGTTGAGAAGGCTGCACACACCTTGCTGCTGGACTACCGGAGCGGCGCACTCGGTCGCATCAGCCTGGAGACACCGCAGAGCAGGGTCGAGCTGCTGGCCAGCTATGTCGAGCCGCCGTCGCTCGGCGAGCCGCAGGGCGACGAACACGAAGAAGAATGACATCCCGAGGAGATACCATGGCACTGGCTTCACCCCAGCTTGATACCCCCTATGTGCTGCGCTCGGACAGCGGCGGCGTCACGACGCTGACGCTGAACCGTGGCGAGCGCTTTAATCCCCTGTCTGAGGAAATGATGTCGGCACTGCAGGCGGAGATCGACGCGATTGCCGTCGATGCGTCGGTTCATGTGCTGGTGCTGGCGGCAAATGGCAAGGCATTCTGCGCGGGCCACGATCTGAAGCAGATGCGGGCATCGCCCTCGGCTGAGTACTACAAGAAGCTGTTCGCTCAGTGCAGCAAGCTGATGTTGTCGATTCAGCAGATGCCGCAGCCGGTGATTGCACGTGTACAGGGGATTGCTACCGCCGCAGGTTGCCAACTGGTGGCGATGTGCGATTTGGCCGTCGCAACATCCGATGCGCGCTTTGCAGTTTCTGGCGTGAACTACGGTCTGTTTTGTTCGACGCCGTCAGTCGGACTGGCGCGTAACGTGCCGCGCAAGCAGGCAATGGAAATGTTATTGACCGGCGAATTCATTGATGCGCAGACCGCGCTCGAGCGCGGGCTCGTGAATCGAGTCGTTGCCCACGAAGCCCTGGATGCTGAAGTGGCCAGGTTCACTGCCAGTATCCTCGCCAAGCCCGCCGTCGCGATCGCTATGGGCAAGCAGATGTTCTATCGTCAGCTGGAAATGGGCATTGGCGCCGCCTATCAACTGGCCGGTGAAACCATGGCCTGCAACATGATGGACGAGGCAGCGCTTGAAGGCGTGCAGGCTTTTATCGAAAAGCGCAGGCCCGCCTGGCAGTCCTGATCAGGCGAGCGAGCACCATTTCGATAGGGTTATACAGCGGGGTCGTAATGCGCCGGCTTGAGCACATACCTGTCGATCACTGATATGCCTCCCCGATTGGGGTCAGAAAAGCCGGTTTGCTGTTTATCGGTGACGACGAATTTCTGGCCTGCCGGCCCGATCACCTCCATTTCACCCATCGTGTCGGTGTCATGGAATGGGTCGGCATCGACGCCACGTGCCATCAGGATCTCGCATTCCAGCGAATAGCCTTGATCATGTTTTGCCACAGCGTAACTCCGCATCGGGTCACGGGTGGCCGACAGTACTTGGGGGAAGGCAATCAGTTTGCCGTTGCCCACGGCGGCTTCCAGCGCTGCCTTTCGGAACGGACCGGAATAGCTAGTCAGTTTCACGCCTTTATAGGTGACGACATCCCTGAGACCAAAATACTGATGTTCGCTCAGCTTTGTGATCGCGCTGTGCAGTGCGGTTGAAAACACCTGGGTCACGCCGGACAGTAATTTGTCGCCGTAGTACGCCTGCAGCAGCGCTGAGCCGTTCACCGCATTGAAAATTTCCGTTTGTGAATGGACATAATCAACCAGCGCAAGCAGTTCGGATTCGTTGAGTTGAATGTGTGGCGAAATCGGCCCCCATGTCTTCGCCAAGTCCTTCAGCTCAGGCGTGGCGGCAAGGCCAAGGCCTGCGGCAACTTCCGGTTTCAATGCCGACAAGATGGCGGCTTGGCGCACAGTGCTATTGGCGTCCCATGACTCGCCAAACGACGATTTCAGTTCGTCGACATGATCGTCCTTGATTTGCTCCATGAACACCCGGTTGTTCGCTTCGGCATCGCCAGCGCCGTCCGCTTGGTTGCCGGCACGTCTGGTCACTAAATTCATGTCGTAATACCGGCTCATTTTGGTAACGGAATGCAGTGCGTAGCAAATCGCGTCACCTGCCGCAGCCAGCCGCGCTTGCGGATCGAGGTGAGCATTCTCTGAATCACCGACGGCGCTGTGCGCAGCTTCAATCATGTCAACCACTTCAGCGTACAACGCAGAGGCACGTACTTCACGCAGTATCGGCATGGGATTGGGCGAAGCGCCGGCTTTCCGGATGGTTTGCTGCAGTTGATCCAGGCTGGTACTTGCATTGCTGATGGCTCGTTTGGGTACGAATGCCTGCGGATGCGATGAGATCGCTCTCGAAAATTTGTGAAGCATGGCGTGGTCTCCTTCAGTCGAACGAACGAGCGTTTATCGGTTTTGTGCTCGGGTTCGATTAGTGCCAGCCGCTTAACAGCCATCGCGTTTGGAGGAATTTGTTCGTTGATGTCCATCAAACGAACAGCCATAAAAAAATCCTGCATTGCTGCAGGATTTTTTTCGTCAAAAACAAAGAAGCCCGCATTGCTGCGGGCTTCCTCGAACTGCGGTTTTTTTCGTCGGACGATTACATCATGCCGTCCATACCGCCCATGCCACCCATACCGCCCATGCCGCCCATACCGCCGGCTGCCGGCTTGTCCTCAACCAGTTCGGACACCATGCAATCGGTGGTCAGCATCAGGCCGGCGATCGACGCTGCGTTTTGCAGTGCCGAACGGGTCACTTTGGCCGGATCCAGCACGCCCATTTCGACCATGTCGCCGTAGGTGCCGTTAGCTGCGTTGTAGCCGAAGTTGCCCTTGCCTTCGAGAACCTTGTTCACGACGACCGACGCTTCTTCGCCCGCGTTGGTGACGATCATGCGCAGCGGTTCTTCGATTGCGCGCAGAACGATCTTGATGCCCGCTTCCTGATCCGGATTGTCGCCTTTCAGGGTCAGGCTCGAACGGGCACGCAGCAGAGCCACGCCGCCGCCGGCCACGATGCCTTCTTCAACGGCTGCGCGGGTAGCGTGCAGTGCGTCTTCGACACGGGCCTTCTTCTCTTTCATTTCGACTTCGGTGGCAGCGCCAACCTTGATCACGGCCACGCCGCCAGCCAGCTTGGCGACGCGCTCTTGCAGCTTCTCGCGGTCGTAGTCCGAGGTCGCTTCTTCGATCTGAACGCGGATCTGCTTGACGCGCGCTTCGATCGCCGCTGCCTGGCCTGCGCCATCGATCACCGTGGTGTTTTCCTTGCCGATCTCGATACGCTTGGCCTGGCCCAGGTCGTTCAGCGTGACCTTCTCGAGCGTCAGACCGACTTCTTCAGCGATCACCTGGCCGCCGGTCAGGATAGCGATATCTTCCAGCATGGCCTTGCGACGATCGCCGAAGCCCGGTGCCTTCACTGCGCAGGTCTTCAGGATGCCGCGGATGTTGTTCACCACCAGCGTTGCCAGCGCTTCGCCTTCGATGTCTTCAGCAATGATCAGCAGCGGACGGCCAGCCTTGGCAACCTGCTCGAGCACCGGCAGCAGATCGCGGATGTTCGAGATCTTTTTGTCGTACAGCAGGATGAACGGGTTGTCGAGCAGGGCGACCTGCTTTTCCGGATTGTTGATGAAGTACGGCGACAGGTAACCGCGGTCGAATTGCATACCTTCGACGATGTCGAGTTCGTCGTTCAGCGACTTGCCGTCTTCAACGGTGATCACGCCTTCCTTGCCGACTTTTTCCATCGCTTCAGCGATGCGCTCGCCGATCGAGGTGTCCGAGTTGGCCGAGATCGAACCGACTTGCGCGATTTCTTTCGAGGTCGTGCACGGCTTGGCGATCTTCTTCAGTTCTTCGACGGTCGCAGCCACAGCCTTGTCGATACCGCGCTTGAGATCCATCGGGTTCATGCCGGCGGCAACATACTTCATGCCTTCGCGCACGATCGCCTGTGCCAGCACGGTTGCGGTGGTGGTGCCGTCGCCGGCGTTGTCGGAGGTCTTCGACGCGACTTCCTTCACCATCTGCGCGCCCATGTTCATCAGCTTGTCTTTGAGCTCGATCTCTTTGGCGACCGACACACCGTCCTTGGTCACGGTCGGTGCGCCGAACGAGCGCTCGAGCACGACGTTACGGCCTTTCGGGCCCAGGGTGACCTTGACTGCGTTGGCGAGAATGTTCACGCCTTCAACCATCTTGGCGCGCGCGCTGTCGCCGAAAATTACTTCTTTTGCTGCCATGTTGGATGCTCCTTGATGTTCATTCAATTCGAAGATTCAACGCCGCTGTGCGCAGCGCTGTCAGCCGCGTGCATGGCACGCGGACACCGCTGTCACTTTTGAACGACCGCCATCACGTCGTCTTCACGCATGACCAGCACTTCCTTGCCGTCGACCTTCACGGTCTGGCCCGAATATTTGCCAAAGAGGATGGTGTCGCCGACTTTCACGTCGAGCGGACGAACCTTGCCGTCTTCGAGGATCTTGCCATTGCCGACAGCGATCACTGTGCCCATGTCCGGCTTCTCGGCAGCTGCATCCGGCAGCACGATGCCCGAGGCCGTCTTGGTTTCCTGTTCCTGGCGTTCGACGATAATACGGTCGTGCAGAGGACGAAGGCTCATAAAAACTCCTTAAAAACAATGGTTTATGTTTGTGATTGAGCCGCGCTGGCGGCACACCGCCACGCTGCGGCCGCTGTCAGAAAAACAGTCGTCCGGGAGAATTGTTAGCACTCTCCGTCAGCGAGTGCTAAGTATAGGGATGGGTGTCCGGTTTTTCAAGAATCCTTGCCAAAACTTCTTTAGGGCAGGCAAACATCCGTAATCATTTTGATAATGAACAAACAGGAAATTTTCGACAATCGCTAGCAGAGGGCTATCATCGACCAATGACCTCCATCGATCAGATCATTACGCCGCACACCCGCGACCTGGGTGACGGCTTCACCGTCAGGCGTGCACTGCCCGCCGCGGGAAGGCGCATGATTGGCCCGTTCGTCTTTCTCGATGAAATGGGGCCGACGGTCCTGCCGCCCGGCACCGGTCTTGACGTGCGCCCGCATCCGCACATCGGGCTGGCAACCGTGACCTGGTTGTTTGCCGGCGAGATCATGCATCGTGACAGCCTGGGCAGCGTGCAGCCGATTCGTCCGGGGGAAGTGAACTGGATGACGGCTGGTCGCGGCATCGTACATTCTGAGCGCAGCGACGCCGCGCAGCGAGACCAGGCAGCGCCGCTGCACGGGCTGCAGTGCTGGGTCGCGCTGCCAATCGAAGACGAAGAGTGCGCGCCTGATTTCACCCATCTGAAGGCCGGGCAGCTGCCTTGCTCGGACGCCGACGGTGTCAAGGCAACGCTGATTGCCGGCCGCTTTCTTGGCATGGAAACTGGGCTGCCCACCCGTTCGCCGATGGTTTACCTTCAGTTGACGCTGCAGCCCGGAGCGCGCTTTACCGTTCCGGCAGAATATCCTGAGCAGGCGCTTTACCTGGTGAGCGGGGATGTGGACGTTGGCGACGCCGGTGTGCAAGAGGCCGGTCGCCTGCTGGCACTAAGGCCGGAGACGGACGTCAGCCTGTGTGCAGGCGCGTCTGGCGCCACCCTCATGGTGCTGGGCGGTGAGCCGGTGGTCGGTGCGCGCCGGATCAGCTGGAACTTCGTCTCCAGCCGGCCGGAACGCATCGAGCAGGCCAAGCATGACTGGCTTGCGCAGCGCTTCCCCGCCGTGCCGGGCGAGCACGAGTACATTCCACTACCAGACGACTTGCGGCCGGTCGATTATCCCTGAACGTTTCCCGGCTCGCTCATCGCCTGCCATACCAACCCGGCTGATGCCAGGTCGGCCAGTCCGCTGCCGACCGATTTGAACACCGTCATTTCCGTTGCATCGATCCGACCGCACTGCAGTCCCTGCGCCAGCTCTGCCAGCTCTGCCACCACTGCGTCTGGCCGCAGCCGCCCCGCACGTATGGGCTGTACCAGGTCACCCGCCTCGGCCAATGCGCCGTCGCGGGTATCGACGAACAGCCGGGCGCCGCAGATGAGCGCGTCGTCCGCTTCGCGCATGTCCGCACGAAAGCCTCCGACCAGATCGACATGTGTGCCCGGCCGCAGCCAGCTCGCCTGGACCAGCGGGACGGTGCTGGTGGTGGCGCAGCAAATGATGTCCGCGTCGCCGCAACCGATTTCCAGCGAGGGTGCCGGCAGCAGCGCCACCTGAGGCGGCAGGCCGGCCGCTCGTATACGCAGCATCGCGTCATCGACCCTGGCGCTATCGCGGCCCCAGACCAGCACCTTCGTTAGCTCGCGCACCGCGCAATGGGCGACCGCCATCTCCGGCGCCAGCCGGCCTGTACCCACCAACAGCAGCGTGCGGCTGTCCGCGCGCGACAGCCAGCACGACGCCAGCGCCGACACGGCCGCAGTACGGCGCAGCGTCAGCTGCTCGCCGTCCATCAGCACCAGCGGCACGCCCGTCTGCGTGTCCATCAGAATGTAGAGTGCATGCACCGTCGGCAGAGCGCGCTCGCGGTTACCGGGCATGACGCTGACCAGCTTCACACCCAGCTGCCGGTTCGGCTGCCAGGCCGGCATCAGCAGCAAGGTTCCCTCGCCGCACAGATCATGCGCATGGCGGCGCGGCATCTGTGCCGGCTCAGCGAAGGCGCGTCGCAATGCATCGATCAGTGCCGGGTAAGCCAAAGCATTGCGTACCTGCGCAGCGGCGATGAAGGGAAGTCGGGCGGAGATGTCGGTCGTAGGATCCATGGCCGGGCAGCGTAGGCGAAAGCCTGCCTATGCGTCAACGTCTGCTGCCAAGCCTGCATGGGATAATCGATCGTCATTCTTCAAGTGCCGAACATGCGTCGACGGCTTCTGCCCCTTCTGCTGCTTTGCCTCCTGCCGCTACTGGCCGCCTGCGCCGGTCCGGGCGCTTTCACACCCGCAGCGAAGCCCGGCTTTGAGCCTGCCGCGCGGATTGCCGATGACGAATGGAATGCGGCCGCCCTGTTTGCCGGTACGGGCGTACCGCTCGACGCCGTGGCCATCGACGTGCGTGCCGCCGAAGGTGGCAGTGTTCTGTTTGCACATAACAGCGCGCGCGCAATGGCGCCCGCATCGGTGATGAAATTGCTACCGACACAGGCAGCGCTTGAACTGCTCGGCCCGGCACATCGCTGGGTCACTCGCGTCCATGCGAACGGCACCCTTGTCGATGGTGTGCTGAACGGCGATCTGGTGATCGAGGGCGGCGGCGATCCACAGCTCTCCTACCAGGACGTGTGGCGCCTGCTGGCGCGGCTACGCGCGCTCGGCCTGCGCGAGATCCTTGGCAACTTGCTGATCGACCGCTCGTTGTTTGCACCAGTAAGCCATGATGCGGCCGCATTCGATGGCCGCCCCGAGCGCGCCTACAATGCGCCGCCCGATGCGTTGCTGCTGAATGCGCAGGCGCTGATCGTCAGGCTGGCGCCGGGCGCAATCGGCCGACCCGCCACCGTCAGCAGCGAGCCGCCGCTGGAAGGTTTTGCCATCGACGCGCCGCTGACGGCAGATACGCCATGCACCGCGCCGTACGCACAGATGCAGCCAGTGCCCACGGCCACTCGTTTGCAGTTCCTGGGGCACTATCCCGCTGAGTGCGGCGCGAGCGAATTTGCCGTTCATCTGTATTCGCTCGATCCTGTTCTTTATTTCGGCGCGGTCTTCCGTTCGTTATGGTCGCAACTGGGAGGCCGCTTCGAGGGCCAGGTGACGGCCGGTTCGCCGGCGCCAGACAGCCGCGAGCTGGTGTCCTGGCTGTCCGAGCCGCTGTCACAGCAGATCCGCACGATCAACAAATCGAGCAGCAACCCGATGGCGCGCAACCTCCTGCTGTCTATCGTCGCTCAGCGCGGCGGCCCGCCGGCCACGCCCGAGGCTGCCGCTGCGCGTGTTCTCGGCTGGCTGGCTGAGGCCAGTATCGACGCATCGACGGTCGTTCTCGACAACGGATCGGGACTGTCGCGGCTTGAACGCATCCCGGCAGCCACGCTCGGCGCACTGCTACAGAGGGCCTGGCAGCAGCCGACCATGCCGGAGTTTGTTGCGTCGCTGCCGGTCGCCGGCGTCGACGGCACGATGGCGCGCCGCTTCGTCGGCACGCCGCTGCAGGGACGCGCCCACATCAAGACCGGCAGCCTCGCCGATGTTGCCGCGATCGCCGGTTATGTGATGGCACGCTCCGGCCGACGTATCGCCGTGGTCTGCCTGGTCAATCATCCGAATGCCGGTGCTGCGCGCAGCGCGTTCGACCGTTTGCTAACTGCGGTATGGGAGCGTTACTGAGCGCGCTCGCGCGGCTGGAACAAGACTGTCGACATCGAGCCGAGGATCAGCAGCATCGCAAGATAGTCTTGCCATTGCGGGGTTTCGCCGAGCATCCATGCGCCGGAAAACGTGCCCACGACCGGGATGAACATCACCGACAAGCTCGACACTACTGGCGGCAGCAGGCGTGCCAGACGGAACCAGACGACATGCGCGAAGCCAAAGATGATCGCTGCGTTGTACACAATGCCGGCCCATTCGATCGCATTCGGCATACGCCATTGCGACTGCTCAAATAGCGCCGACAGCACCAGCATCACCGCCGTGGTCAGCGCGAGCATCCAGAAGGTCAGCGAAATCGTCGGCATGTCGAGGCGGGTGCGCTTCATCAGCACGGTGCCCAAGCCCCAGGCGGCGGCGGCGATCAGTGCGAATACGGTGCCCAGCGGCTGCCCCGAGATGGTCGCAAATTCGCTCGACAGCAGCAAGCCGGCGCCTGCCATCGCCAGTACGATCCCGAGCAGCGCGCGGCCGCCGATACGTTCGCCAAAGAACGCCAGTCCCGACAGCACCGCCCACACCGGCATGGTGTAGCCGAGGATCGCCGCACGGCCCGATGACAGCAGCTTCACGCCCAGGATGATGAACGCATGCCAGATCAGCATGTTCGGCACCGCGAGCTTGATCACGGTCAGCGCTTTGCCCGGGGGAACGCGCATTGACGCACCCTGCATTCGCGCCGCCAGCGCAATCACTGCCAGTCCGCCCAACATCGACAGCGTGCGGAAGGTCAGCGGCGGAAACTCGCGCACGCTCAGCTTCATCACGGGCCAGTTCAGCCCCCATGACAGGATCAGCAGCGTGAGCAGGACCAGGTCTTTGCGGTTGAGTTGATTCATGGGGCGCCAAGATAGCACGACAGGCTACAATCCCGGTTTTACGAATCTGAACCCGGACTGCCGTGGATTTCATCACCAAACTGCGTGCGGCGATCCGCCGCAACGACTCTCTGCTGTGCGTCGGCCTCGACCCGGACATTGCCAAATTTCCTGATGAGCTCAAAGGCCGGCCCGACGCCATCTTCGCTTTCTGCAAGGCCATCATCGATGCGACCGCCGGCTTCGCCTGCGCATTCAAGCCGCAGATTGCCTACTTTGCCGCGATCGGCGCCGAAGACCAGCTGCAGGCCGTCTGCGATTACCTGACCACGAACCACCCGGACATTCCGCTGGTACTCGACGCCAAGCGCGGCGACATAGGCGCGACGGCCGAGCAATATGCGCGCGAAGCGTTCGAGCGCTATCGCGCCGATGCGGTGACGGTCAATCCGTACATGGGCTTCGATTCGGTCGAGCCGTACCTGACATGGGCCGATCGCGGCGTGATCGTGCTGTGCCGCACGTCCAATCCGGGCGGCTCCGACCTGCAGTTTCTCGAAGTCGACGGCAAGCCGCTGTATCAGCATGTCGCCCAGCTGGTGGCGCAAAAATGGAACCGGAACGGCCAGTGCGCGCTGGTGGTCGGCGCCACCTTCCCGCAAGAGATCGCGCAGGTTCGCGCGATCGTGGGCGACATGCCGCTGCTGGTGCCGGGCATCGGCGCGCAGGGCGGCGACATCGAAGCCACCGTCAAGGCGGGCCAGACCGGCGACGGCGCCGGCATGATGATCAACTCGTCGCGAGCGATCCTGTATGCGAAGCCGCAAGGCGGCGAAGGCTTTGCCGACGCGGCGGCGCGCGTTGCGCGCGAGACGCGCGACGCCATCAATGCTCACCGTCTACGCTGAGGCGATCGATGGCAAAAAAAATCCCGGCCGTAGCCGGGATCGGCAATCCCAACGCATCGGCGGCGCGGCGAGCCAGCCTGGCCGCTCGCCGTGCAGGTCAGCGCTGCTGAATAAACTTCAGCAAGCCGCGCAGCGCATGTTCGGCCGTCTGCATGCGTACGGCATGCCGGTCGCCCGAGAACACCAGCCGTTCAGTACAAACCGCTGTACCTTGCGCCCAGCCGAAGCACACCGTCCCCACCGGCTTGCCCGGCACCGCGCCGGTCGGGCCGGCGATGCCGGTGGTTGACAGCGTGACGTGCGCGTCGGTATTCGCCAGTGCCCCCTTGGCCATCGCGGCCGCGACTTCCTCGCTGACGGCGCCAAACTGGGCAATCAGCGCCGCCGGCACATCGAGGAATTCTGACTTCGACGAATTCGAGTACGTGACAAAGCCGCAATCGAACCATTCGGAAGATCCGGCGATGTCCGTGATCGCCTGCGAAATGCTGCCACCCGTGATGGACTCGGCCGTCGCCAGCAACCATCGCTTCTGCTTCAGCACATCGCCGACCTGCTCGGCCAGCTCGCGCAGCTCGAGTTCGACAGTTGTCTCCATGGAAGCCTCCTTGTCTGTTCTCTTGTGAGCCTTCAGGTTTTCACAGGAAGCGCCAGAGCGCAAGTAGCAGCAAGGTAAAAAATGCGGCGAGGAGGTCATCCGCCATCACGCCGAAGCCGCCTTTGAAGCGCCGCTCAAACTGCCGGATCGGCGGCGGCTTGCTCATGTCGAGCACACGGAACAGCAGCACCGCAACCAGCTCGGCAGCAAAACTGGCCGGCCGCACCATCAGCAGCACCAGCCAGATCGCAATGATCTCGTCCCACACCATCGCGCCATGGTCCGGCACGCCAAGCGCGCGCCCGGTGCGCTCGCACGCATAAATACCGATCACGAAGCCAATCACGATCAGCAGTGCCCATGCCTGCGCCGTGAACACACCGGGCCAGCGCGCGGACAGTACATCGAAGCACAGCCAGCCGAACAACGTGCCCATGGTGCCCGGCACCACGCGAGACAGTCCGCTGCCAAAGCCCAGCGCCAGCAGATGTGCCGGGTGCGCGAGCATGAACGACGCTGTCGGGCGGATCGGCCGCCGCGGCCTGACAGGGGTCTGGATGGGATCGGTCATGGCATCGCAAAATGATCAAACGAGGACGAGCGGGTCGCAACAGGCGCACCGGCAGCGTCGATGACACGCACGCCCGTCTCAGGCGTGCGCCGGCCGATACAAGTCACCGGTACGCCGGCACGTTGCGCGGCATCGGTCACGGCATGATGTCGGGCCGCCGGCGCCGTGAAACACAATTCATAATCGTCGCCGCCATTCAGTGCGAACTCGCGGCGCCTTGCGCAAGGCTCAGCCGCCAGTGCCGGGCCGAGCGGCAGCGCATCGGCGTTCAGCACCGCACCGCCGCCGGAACGTTCCAGAATGTGGCCGAGGTCGCCCAGCAGGCCGTCAGAGACGTCAATGGCCGACGTCGCGATGCCGCGCAGCGCCAGCCCGAGCGCATTGCGTGGCTGCGGCCGCTCGAGCCGGAGACGTGCCGTCGCGAGTTGTTCTTGTGTCAGCGTAAGCTTGCCTTGCAGCGCCTCCAGTGCCAGTCGTGCGTCGCCCAGCGTGCCGGATACCCAGATCTCGTCGTCCGTGCCGGCGCCATCGCGCCGTAGCGCCTGCGCCGTTGGTACGCTGCCGAACACGGTAATGCACAGGTTCAGCGGTCCGCGCGTCGTGTCGCCGCCGACCAGTTCAATGCCATGCGCATCGGCCAGTCCCAGCAACCCGCGCGCGAAATCTTCCAGCCATGGCGCATCCGCCTGTGGCAGCGCGAGCGCCAGCGTAAAGCCGATCGGCCGTGCGCCCATGGCTGCCAGGTCTGACAGGTTCACCGCGAGCGCTTTATGTCCGAGCGCCTCGGGATCGGTGCCGGCAAAGAAGTGCCGGCCCTCGACCAGCATATCGGTCGACACCGCCAGCATCTCGCCGGCGACCGGCGCCAACAGCGCGCAATCGTCGCCGACACCCAGCGTCACCGGGCCGCCGGCACGCGGTGCGCGAGTGAAATAGCGCGCAATCAAATCGAATTCAGAGAGCATGCCCGCGATTGTACAGAAGCGAATAAAGCCACCTTTTGGTAAAGACACTATTGACTGAATCGCACAGGATACGGCCGATCAGCGGCATGCTGGTCTGCTAGAATCGACCGCCTCTCTCGTCAGCGAGCATCTAGAAAGCTGCCCCAGCATGGATTCAGACAATACCCGCGAACAAGAACAGGTGCGCCAGCAATTCCGTCAAGCGGCGCTCGAGTATCACGAGTTTCCCGTCCCCGGCAAAATCAGCGTCACACCGACCAAGCAACTGACCACGCAGCGCGACCTAGCGCTGGCCTATTCGCCGGGCGTGGCGGCGGCCTGTGAGGAGATCTCTGCCGATCCCACCAACGCGTTCCGCTACACCGCGCGCGGCAACCTCGTGGCTGTGATTACCAACGGCACCGCCGTGCTCGGCCTGGGCAACATCGGCCCGCTGGCGGCCAAGCCGGTAATGGAAGGCAAGGGCGTGCTGTTCAAGAAGTTCGCCGGCATCGATGTGTTCGACATCGAGGTCAATGAATCCGACCCCGACAAGCTGTGCGACATCATTGCCGCGCTCGAGCCGACCTTCGGCGGCGTCAACCTTGAAGACATCAAGGCCCCCGAGTGCTTCTACATCGAGCGCAAGCTGCGCGACCGCATGAAGATTCCGGTCTTCCATGACGACCAGCATGGCACGGCCATCATCGTCGGCGCAGCCATCCTCAACGGCCTGAAGGTCGTCGAGAAAGATATCAAGCACTGCAAGCTGGTCGTCTCCGGCGCCGGCGCTGCCGCGCTGGCCTGCCTCGACCTGATCGTCGATCTCGGCTTCCCGATCGAGAACATTTACGTCACCGACCTGGCCGGCGTGGTGTACAAGGGCCGCACCGAGCTGATGGATCCGGACAAGGAGCGCTTCGCGCAGGACACCGACGCGCGCACGTTGGCCGACGTAATCCCTGGTGCCGATATTTTCCTCGGCCTGTCAGCCGGCGGCGTACTGAAGCAGGATATGGTGCGGCAGATGGCCGCTCGCCCGCTGGTGCTGGCGCTGGCCAATCCGACGCCGGAGATCCTGCCGGAAGAAGTGCGCGAGGTACGTGACGATGCGGTGATTGCCACCGGCCGCTCGGACTATCCGAACCAGGTCAACAACGTCCTCTGCTTCCCATACATCTTCCGCGGCGCGCTCGATTGCGGCGCGACCACGATCACGCGCGAGATGGAAATCGCGACCGTGCACGCGATCGCCGATCTCGCGCAGGCCGAGCAGTCGGACGTGGTGGCCACCACCTATGGCGTGACGAACCTTTCGTTCGGGCCGGACTATCTGATTCCCAAGCCGTTCGACCCGCGGCTGATGCTGAAGATCGCGCCGGCCGTGGCGCTGGCTGCCGAGAAGTCGGGCGTGGCACAGCGGCCGATCCGCGACATGGCCGCCTACATGGAGAAGCTGCAGCAGTTCGTGTACCACAGCGGCAGCTTCATGAAGCCGGTGTTTGCGATCGCGAAGCAGGCGCCGGCGGCGAAGAAGCGCATTGTCTTTGCTGAGGGCGAGGAAGAGCGCGTGCTCCGCGCGGTACAAGTCGTGATCGACGAAGGGCTGGCCAAGCCGACCCTGATCGGCCGCCCGGCGGTGCTGGCGCAACGCATCCAGCGCTACGGCCTGCGCATCCGTCCCGAGATCGATTTCGACATCATCAACCCCGAGCGCGACGAGCGCTACCGCTCGTACTGGGAGACCTTCCTGGCGATGGGCCGGCGCAAGGGCGTCACCGAGCAGTGGGCGAAGCTGGAAATGCGCCGCCGTCACACGCTGATCGGCGCGATGGCGATCTACAAGGGCGATGCGGACGGCCTGATCTGCGGCACCTACGGTAACACCGACCTGCACCTGCACTATGTGGACATGGTGCTGGGCAAGCGCGCCGGCGTGAACACCTATGCGGCGATGAACGCGCTGGTGCTGCAGGACCGGCAGGTGGTGCTGGTGGACACGCATGTGAACGAGAACCCGACGGCCGAGCAGATCGCCGAGATCACGATCATGGCGGCCGAGGAGATGCGGCGCTTCGGCATGCATCCGCGCGCGGCCTTGCTGTCGCACTCGAACTTCGGCACCAGCAACAGCGAATCGGCGGTGAAGATGCGCACGGCGCTGGGCATCATCCGTGAGCGCGCGCCGGACCTGGAAGTGGACGGCGAGATGCACGGTGACACGGCGCTGGATGCGCATCTGCTGAAGAAGACGATGCCGGACACGGTATTGAAGGGCGATGCAAACCTGCTGGTGATGCCGAACATCGATGCGGCCAACATCGCGTACAACCTGCTGAAAATGGCGGCAGGCCATGGCGTGGCGATCGGCCCGGTGCTGCTGGGCTGCGCGCGGCCGGTGCACATCCTGACGCCGTCGGCTACCGTGCGCCGCATCGTCAACATGACCGCGCTGGCCGTGGTCGACGCCGTGCAGCGCTGATAAGCTGCTTTGCGAAAATAAAGCCGCTGTTCCCGTAAGGGCGGTGGCTTTATTTTTTAAGAGTGTGCGGCAACGCGATTACTGTATGTGCTTCAGGTCCTGTCTGATAAAGTCGCAGCGAAGGCTGAAGTCAAACAGCATTCCAGATTCCGCCACCTTGCAATCAAAAGCATCCGTGTTGTAACGAGATGTACACCTGTGCGGCATTTTTGGAAAATGCCGATAAATCCGGACAACCGCGAAGTTCGCAGTACGCGCAGCGGCCATCGCACTCTGTTGATTCGGCTTTCCTTATGATTACCGCCGTGGCAACGAAATAATGATCGCTGCCTGCCGAACGAGAATTTTCGCGGCAGCGCTGAAACGCGGCGATACTGAAAGTGCATGACACACAGGGCGGCGGGCTTTACACTTGTTGTACCGCTTTACCGATGCAATTCAGACTTGACGTGTCAATCGCTGCTATCAAACTTTTATCATCATGTTCTCACTGTTTTCCCGCATTGCGATCTTTCTGTTCATCTGCGCAAGTGGTGTAACACCCGCCTTGTCAGCCACTTATTCTCCCCCCGTAAAAGACGCTACTGGCAATGTCTATGTCATCGAGAAGAATAGTATGACGCGCAAGGGGTACATCGTTCATGCATGGCAGGTTGTTAACCTGGCGGAGCCGAAAGACGGAATCATTCTCTCGATTCGATCCCTGGTCGAATTTAATTGCCGGTTTCGTCAATCCCGCACCATGTGGATGAATGAATACCGTGAGCGCGACGCGGGTGGTGAGGCAGTCAGTGACGGGCAGGTCGCTAATCCTGAATGGATTGCAGTGGAAGCAGGTACGTGGCGAGAAAATCTACTGGATTTTTCGTGCAGCCATATCATGCGCTGACGAAGTCTGCGGTTCTCCAAATTGTGCCGAAAATTTTCGCGGCAGTCCGGGTCTTTCTGTGATTCGTATCTAAAGATCGTACATCAGCCAGGGCGACTATTCTTCGTTGCGCAAATTCTGTCGTGGTATGTCAGCCTGATTGATCCAAATACCAGGCTGAAATCTGCTTCCGATCCGTAGGCATACGGAATTACTTCTTCTAAGATCGCTAGATCTGATGCGTTCTCGCGGATATCCCGCATTGAATAAGGTTCAAGCGATTTCGCACAAACCCAGTTCGTTCCAGCCAATTTCCGAATAGGCCCGGAAATTAAATTTTCCCTGCCATTTCGTGCCACTGCGAAGCCAAGAAATTCATGAGTCCTGTGGCGATGATCCGATGATCATTGCACCCGGAAATACGAACGCTTCTGTGAGTTTGCTCAAGCGAGTTTCAATCTCTGCAGCAAGCAGCAGTCAGATTCAGGTCAAAAGACAACTTTTGCAAAAACATCATGGGCAGCCTTATATCGGCTAATCTCCAGTATTTTTATATTTTTAAGCATCCACCAAATCTAATTGATCTCGATCGATGAATCGGGCGTATGAATTGTAAGTCCGCCGATTCTTCGCTTTGCCGGGTACGCTGAATCGATGGCGGCAGCGATTTTAGGGCTGTAGCGGCTATCAAACACCGAATCACCTTTGACGCCAATGGTGATAAACATGGAAAATTCTCGACTTTGTATTTTTTTAATTAGCAGTCCGGGATCCCACAATTTTTTCTTTTCAAGTTGAGCAAATATAGCGGATTCCCATTGCACGGATTTTCCGCAGCGAAGGATCAGCACCATTTCATCGGAAATTACCGGCTTTGAGGCAAGTCGTATCATGTTGCAAACTTCATTAAGCTCGATCATTCTTTTCGGGCTATTATCGATCCATTCGCTGCTTGCCAGGTGTTTGCTAAAAAAAATGATGTGCGAGATCAGAAGAATCGGAACTAAAAATATTCTGATTTGCAAAATGGGCTTGAAAGCATTGGCATTGCTGTTGTTTTTATTAATCGAGTACATCGAGCTGAAAACGAAATTCCCAATCAAAATTACAGAAGCTATGAACCATTCTATGGTGTAGTTTAAATTTGCCCCTTCTTTTGCGAATAGAATCAGCAGAGGTGTAGAAATAGCAAAAAAGGAAGATATTGTGAGGAGGGTGGTCAAAAATTTTTCTGAGGCTATTTTTTTTCTCGCTTGTGAAATGTTCTCGTTAAAAAAAATAAAACCAAATTTCATAATTGCGAAAGATAAAGCGATCAAGGCCGCCATTACAATGCCCGCGTGTTCAGCCATGAGTGGCACAAGCAGTCTCAGGCGATCGAAGTCGAAAGTGTTTATGTTGTAATAAAATACATGATCAATAAATTTTCCGCCTGTCAGGTAACTTGCGATGCCTAATATAATCAGGCCACCGGTGATACAGGCAGAAATTCCTTTGAAAGCGGTTTTTGGATTTAGCCAAAGCATTATCCCAAATGTGGCCATAGGTGCCGCGATCATGCTTTGTTTTGTATAAACAGCTGCAACAAAGAGGGCGGAAGCGAGATAAATTAGTCGCTGTCGTTGATAGGCCTTCAAGCCAAGCCAAAAGCCTGTCAAAGTCAGAGCCTCGGCCAGCATATCAACTCGCCCGAGTGGCGACCAATAAAAAATTGGCAAGACGCTGAAAATTGATAATCCACTCAATAATCTTGCAGTTATTCTTATGCGTATTTCAGTTTTTTCTGGAAGCGATTCTGAAACAATATTTCCGATAATTATTGAAATTATCAATGTTGCGCTGATCGATACTATCCGTCCAGCCGAAAGAAAATCTATTGCTGTCATTTCAGACAGGCATAAAGTGATAAAGTGATACAGCGGAGGGTAATGGAAGACGATGAATGGAATTTTTTCTATCGATCCGTACGCGTTTGGCGTGAGCATCAAGAGAGCTTGTTGCCAGACAATACCCTCGCCGTAATCGATCTCGTATGGGAATGAAATGACTTCGTGGCCGTATTTCAAATAAAATGAAAACGCAAATAGTAATCCAGCGAGTGTTAGTAGTGTAATTATTTTGTTTATGCGGAAATAACTCATTCCGGTCTCGCGAATAAGAGCATTTGCTTTCCAAAAGGCTTGAATGGTGATTTCAAATACATTGCAATTAATTGGGGAATTACCGGAAATCTTGACTTGATTGTGAGCGGCAAAAAGCGAGGAAGAATCAATGTTACGTTGTAGCCGTTCGCAATCAAAAAATTCTTTAAGCTCACGTGCGACCAGATCGAAATGTGAGTGTAATCGTCGAAATATTCTGACGCACAGTATCTATAGTTAGGCTGTAATATCACAAGCTGCCCTCGGCTGCTGAGCTTTCTTTTCAGCGATGTGAGAAATTCGCTCAGTTGAGTTTGTGATATATGCTCAAAAACATTGCTTGCAAAAGCAAAATCAATGCTTGAGTCATCGATGCATTTGATATCGATAATGTCACCGACAATAGCTTGGACTTCTGGGTCTAAATACTTTTTAAAATCTGGCCATTTGTCAATTGCAATTCTATTTTTCGACTCGACATTGTTAATGAAATTTCCGTAACCGCATCCTATATCCAGAACAGTATCTTCCAATGTTATGTGGTGCCTGAAGTAAAAATTCCATAGCGCCTTCCAGAGCGTCGCGCGCTTGGGGTCTTCGAGAAAATGAGTGTTATGATAATTCTTGTTCATTTCGCCCGTTTCCAACCAAAAATAATTCCTAAAATCATTCTTGATCCCACCGCAAAACTTCTCAAATTATTCACATTTCCTCCTTTGCTTTGCCCCACGCGCGGGTGAAAAGTAATTGGGCACTCGAGCAAACGCAGATCGTTTTCCAATGCGGTATCGAGGAAATGGGCATTGAATTCCAGATTAATTGCTGGATTAAGCGCAGGCAGTAATTCTGCAATTTTATTTCGGGTGAAGATTTTGTATGTGGTTCCCACATCAGTCAGGGTGCAATGCCCGAAATGTTTCGCCTCCAGTAATTTTGCGACAAATACGTTTCCATAGAACATAAATGTACTAAGTTGCGTTGATCTGCGGCGCAATATCTCGGTAGTTCTTGTGCCGTTCACGATATCAGCATGAGGTGCATATGCAAGAAGTTTATCGATATCAGCGCTGACAAATGTGCAATCACCTTCACATAAAACAATCAGATCGGTGTCTTCAAATTTTATTGCCTCGATGATGCATCGATATACACACCGCCCATAGCCGGTTAGCTCCTCATTGACAGTGATTGCGCCTGCTTGTGCAGCGAACGCCATAGTTCGATCGTCGCTGTTATTGCTTACGACAATGACACGAACAACATTGGGATGAGCAAGAAAATCGGAGACCGCACTGCCGATACTCGCTTCGTCGTTTCTCGCCGTCAATGTGACGGTCACATTTTTATTCGCAATCGGGATCGTGCGCAGCGGCTCTTCGAAACGTTTTATGTCAAAAAATAAAAAGAAGTCGATGCATGCAAGTACCAAACTAATGACAATCGGAATTCCACTATACCATACCAGAATTTCTTGTATTCTTAATAATTCCGGAATATCAAGTATATAGCGAGGAATGCCAAGTAATACGCCAATAAGGTATATGGAGATTCCGAAAATAAAAATTATTGCCCCGTATAGCAGGAATGGAGGATTAGATTTTTTTATCATGAATAAATTTTTTGTGGCGTGAGCAATCTGTCATTGTGCAAGGTTTATACGTAAAATTATATATAATATTTGTCTTGCATTTTTTAGATTATGCTTGTCCCATTTTTTCTGTTGCGTCGCGTATTGTCAATGCGGTACTTGTCAAATAGCGGCTCAGATAATTTTCTTTTATTTCGAGAAGCCTCTTGGAAAGAGTGGCTTTTGAAAATACCATGAGCTCGGCGCATACTTGGGGAAATAACTTTGTGCTGTCTTCATGAGCATTTTATATTCGGTACGATTCGTTCGCATCCGCCCCACTCGAAATGAAGTTCGCCAGGATTATTAGGTCGTGGTGGATGTGTGCAGTCCAATTCCCAGGGAGTCCGACCGAAAGTTGACGCTTTCCGCAATCCGTTAGCCGGTCGGAGGTCTGACAGCCGTTGGCTATTTTCGCCGCGCGTCTGTCGTGCACCCTTGGCTCTGTCATTGATTTGCCGGAGAACTCCGGCGCTGGCGTGCCGGCTATGTGCGAGATGTGAAAGATACTCTTTGATGCACATCGAAGAATAAGTGTCGAAAGTGATTCTGAAATTTTATATGGGCGCTCGTTAAGGCATGCAGCGGATACTGCTAAACTCGAGCACCTGTTTGAAAGTGAGTATAAGGCCGGTTTCAGGCTGTGCGATACCAGGCGCATGCCTAACGCGCCCGGCCTTGCCCGAGCTTACTGTGCCGGCGCGGTGTTTTTATGCAAACTCGAAAGGCAGCGGCGCGAGACTGTGATGATCAATCAAACATAACGATCTGCCCACAACGGATCGGCTGATCACGTTTTTATTGACCCAATCAATCGGGTTGAATACGGTGTTCATCGCTCGATAATAGGCTCCGGTGAAGCCGCTCACAGGGGCCGAATTGAAACTGGAGAATAGCCATGACTTTTCAGCTGACTGCATATCAGAACCAAGACTTGAGCAGCTATTTGCTTGAAGACGACTCAGGCATTGATATTTCAGGGTCGATTATTTATACCGGCGATACCAACGCATTGGCCTTGCTTGATGCCAACACCGTGCTTGGGTCAAAACAGAGCCTCTCGTCATTACGGCTATCACGCGGTGTGGTGCTCTCGACCGGCTCGCTCATAGGCCTGCCGTCGGAGAACACAGATCCACAATACCAGTTCGATCTCTCCCGTCCGGGTGACAGCGACCTGCTCGCCGCCGCGCAGGCGGGGCTGGGCAGCAATGCGTTCGCGACCTACGATGCGGCCGTCATTGAATTCGATTTCAACGTCACCGACCCGAGCAAGCGCTATGTGACCTTCGACGTCGTGTTCGCATCGGAGGAATATCCGGAATATGCGAGCAGCTTCGTCGACATCGGCGCGATCATCATCGACGGTGTCAACTATGCGTCGTTCAATCGCGATGCGCAGCGGCCGTTGAGCGTGCTGGAGGCGAACATCAATGGCGGTTATTTTCTGGATAACCAACCGGACGCACTCAGCAACAAGCCCGCGCCGTACGCGATCGAATTCGACGGCCTGTCGTACCGGCTGCGCATCAGCGCCGAGCTATCGGAAGTCGGCACGGGAGCCGGTGGTGCACACCATATCAAGATCGGCATTGCTGATACCAATGACGGCATACTGGACTCGGCGATGTTTGTGTCGAACATCAAGGCCAGCGATGTCTTCTCCGAACTGCTGGGCGAATTCGATCCGACGTCCCTGACCAATAAAAAGCTGCTCACCTTTGTCGCGACGCCGGCCAAGAGCGATTCGTTTTTCATGAACGCGGACGTTCCGCCCGGCGTGCTCACTGCGTTGTCGAAGTCGCTGGGTGTCACCGAGAGCGACCTGAATTCGATCAAAGAATTTCTTAATCAGGGCAATGTGTTCGATGGCGGTGGCGGCACGAAAAAAGTGACGATCGCGCTGTACGGCGGTGACGACGTGATCAATCTTGGCGATGGCGCGGACGTCGCCTTCGGCGGTGAGGGCAACGATATCATTCGTGGAAATAAGGGAGCCGACAAACTGTTTGGCCAGAACGGCAATGATTCGCTGTACGGTGGCGAAGGCAAGGATCAACTGACCGGCGGCCTGGGCAACGATACCTTCTATTTCGATACCGTTCCGGTAGCGTCAAATACCGACAAGATCGCTGATTTCAGCACCGGTGCCGACCGCATCGGCCTGTCCAGCGCAGCATTCACCGCATTGACGACGCCGGGCGCGCTGAACAGCGCGAACTTTGTCGTTGGCAAGGCCGCGCTGGATGGCGACGACCATGTGATCCTGAGCGGCACCAAGCTGCTCTATGACGCGGACGGCGTCGGCGGAGCAAAGGCCATTGCGATTGCCACCGTCACTGGCACCCTGGATCTGTCGGATATTTTTGTTTATTGAGCCGCTGCCGATGCGCCGATGCCGCTTCCGTCGGCCGGCGCGGGTGACGATCTTCCGTACAGTTTCATGTACGCTTTTGCGATCACCCGGTCGCGGTCGCGAATCGCGGCCTTCAGAATCGCCAGCGTGACTTCTTTGCGCTTGGCGTCGGTATCGATCCGCTGGCGCCACCGCGTCAATTCTTCCAGCCGTTGTTCAACGTTCCAGTCCAGCCGTGGCGGACTGGGGAAGGTGATTGCGGTCGGGTCCGGGCTGCTGACGCAGCGACAGTCATCGTGGGCGAGAAATTTGCGGAAAAAATGCCAGTCGGTGGGCACACCGGGCGGCGTCGTCTCCCAGCCAATCTCCAGCCGGCGATAAAACGCCAGCGTGTGCGCGGCCGCCGAGAATGGCACCCGGTTCCAGACGGCCAGCATCATGTGCCGGAAGGCGTCGAGGCTGAGATCGGTCGGAAAAAATTTCAGCTGATCGCCTGGCATGATTTGCAAAGGAAATGCATGCGCGAAGTCGGCGTTTTTTAATAAATGCGCCAGCTTCGCGACATGATCGGGAAACCAAAGGTCACGGTCGCACAGGTAGCACACGATAGTGCCGCGCGCGGACTGCAGCGCCTCATGACGATAGGGCTCGCCACGGCTGACGTGCTTTGGATGATCGAAAAAGCGCACGCGCGCATCGTTCGACGCAAGATGGCGGATCAGCGTCTTGTCTGCGTCGGGCACGCCGTCGCCGATGATGAACACCTCGACCGGCACCGTCTGCGCCAGCGCAGATTCGAGCGCGAAGCGTAGCGTTGCGCCATGATTGAAGGTCGGCAGGATGACCGTCGCCACAGGCTTTGTCATAGTGTCGACCGATCAAAGAAAACGAACCGGAATCTGCGGCGTATCGATGGGCAAGCGCCAGTGGTCAGGATCTTCGTAGCGATACGCGCGATCCACCGCATTCAGCAGTGCGGCTGGCTCGCTGGTGTTGTTCTGCACTGCGTGCCAAACGCCCGGCGGTATCAGCACCAGTGCCGGCCGGTCGGTACCGAAATGCATTTCGTTGTACTTGCCGAAGGTGGGCGATGCCGAGCGGGCGTCATACAAGCCGATGCGCAGTCGCCCATAATTGACGAAGATGCGATCGGTGGTCAGCTGATGCGCATGCCAGCCTGACACTTCGCCCGGCGCCAGCATGTTCTGGAAAATCTGATCGACGATACCGTCATCCAGACTCCAATCTGAGCGGAACACTTCCGTCAGCACGCCGCCCTGGCGCTTGCAGACGTTCTTGACCTCGCGCACTTTCACGCCGTCGATCAGCTGCTCCAGGCTCAGCCAGTCGGCGGTGATGTTTTGGCGGTCCTTGACCGCGCCTTCGATAAAGCCCTGCGCAACCCCGAATTTATTGTTATTGGATTTATACATAATGAATCTCCGAACCCAGGCCAGTACAAATTTATTAATTTTGATCATGGAAAGAATAGCAGGCCTGGCGCAGTGAATTAACCTTTCGATAGGATTTTCACTGGCATTCATAGATAATCTTTGACCTTTTGGAATTACACCCCCTTCCCATGCCAGTCGCTCAAACCTCCATCGCCGGGCTGTATGTCGTCACCTGGCAAAAGCTGTTCGACGAGCGCGGCTTCTTCAAGCACACCTATCAATATGGCGAGCTGTCGGCGGCCATCGGGAGAGAACTGCGGCTGCGGCAGGGGAATCATTCGAGGTCAGCCGAACGGGTCCTGCGCGGATTTCATACCGAGCCCTGGGACAAGCTGGTGTATGTGGTGCGAGGACTCGCGACCTGCGTCATTGCCGATGCACGGCCGGACAGCCCGACATTTGGCCGCACTGAGCACTTCTTGCTCGGAGACGAGCCCGGGCAGCATGTGCGGCTGTTTATCAGCCGTGGCTTATCGAATGCCTTTTATTGTCACGTGCAGACGGATTATCTGAACGATGTGTCTGAAGAGTTCGATCCGGCGCACCGGTACGGCATCGCCTGGAACGACCCCGACCTCAACGTGCGCTGGGAGGATAGCGATCCGATCATGTCAGATGCGGACCGGCGCCAGCCGACGCTCAGAGGCCTGTTTCCCGGCCATCCCTTGTTCCGCGACTGAATTCACTGGTCGCGCCGGCGCTGCGCGCTCAGCTGACCTTTACCCTCACCAGCAGAAAGGTGGCCGGTATCGACGTGCGATCGGCTCGCCCGCTGCGGTTTTGCTGAGTGAACAGCGTCGCAAGTTCTTGCGCCAGCGCGTCACCCAGCTGATTTCTTTCGGCCGCCTCGAAGGCGTTCATGGTCGGGCCGTAATAATGCCGGAACAGGTCCAGCAATTCTGTTGGCGGGCCGTCATAGTTGAAGGTATACGTTTGTTCGGTGCACTCGATGTCTTGCGCAGGTATGCCCGCGTCGCCGAAACGTTCCTGCACATGGCTGCGTACTCCCCAGGTGATCGGGCTGATGAATCCCTCGGGCGGCGGGGGCGAATAGGCGGCGCTGATTTTCAGGATCTGCGCGACCAGTGTCGGGTCATTCGGTATCCAGTTGCCCATCGCGATGCTGCCGCCGGGCTTGGTCACGCGCACCATTTCCCTGGCGACGTCAAACGGCCTGGGCGCAAACATCGCACCGAACATGCTGACGACGCGATCGAAGCTGTTATCGGCAAGGTTCGCCAGATGGCTGGCGTCACCCTGCTCGAACCGGCAATTGGCCAGGCCGGCCTCGGCCACACGCCGGTTGCCGGCGGCGACCAGGTTGCGGGATATGTCCACACCAAGTACGTCCGCACCGCGCCGGGCTGCCGGCAGGGCCGTTGTGCCATCGCCGCAGCCAAGGTCGAGCACCTTCTCTCCCGCGCGGATGCCAAGGGCGTCGACCAGCGCCTCGCCGCTGTCGCGCATGGTGGCCGCAATGCGTGTGAAATCACCTTTTTCCCACAGCGCCTGGTTGGGATTGGGGGCAGAACTGGCTGGCGAATTCATGGCGGAGCTCCTTCTTCAGAAGAGGTGGCCGAAACACGTGACAGTCGGTGCGGAGATGAGAGAGATCAGGCAATGAGTTGAACATGCATCATGTTGGTCGGTTTGCGTTTGCGCAAGCCTTTTCAGCATGACGGCAAAATAATTGCGGCCGGACGTTCGCTGCAGCGATACATTCGCTGTAAATAATAATTTTGATAATTGTTTTCAGGCGGGCGGTCTGGTTGTCCGTCCGCCTGAAGAGTCAGCAGCTGATGATGTTGTCATCAATGCCCATTCATCCGACAAAGGCCGCCGGTACCGGCGTTTCGCCGAGTGCGTTGCGCAATACCGCCCAGTGCATCGCTTCATCGCCCAGGATCGTGGCAGCTGCGCGAGAGAGTTCGCGGTCATCGAATTTAGGCACCGCGCCCACATAGGCCGATACCGCGCCCTTCTCAAGGCCGGCTGCGAACCTCAGCACATCGGCCTGCGTCTTGAGCTGATTGACTGGAAAATCATAGTTGGCCTTGGCATCGGCCGCCTTGCCGCCGAGCTTGTTGACAGTGGCGGCCAGCAGGTCCGCATGCGCCTTGTGATGTCCCTGAAACTCGAGCGCGAGCGATTTGACCGCCGGTGTCAAGAGTCCGCTGCCGGCACCGACCTGATACGCAGCGATGGCCTGGTGTTCTGCCGCCAGCGCGGCGTTCAGGATCTCAATGTCGGCGCCGGCGGCTGCAGAGCCCGCCTTCTTCGCTGCCAGCGCATCGCTGCCGCCAAGCAGTGCCACTGCCGCCGCTGACAGCAGCCCCGCACTGACAAAGCTGCGGCGTGCCGGTTGCCATAAATCGGCAGTCGATCTTTCGGAATCGGTCATCATGATCATCTCCTTGGTTGAGTAGATGCGCCGTCATCGGCGCGAATCATGTTCAGTGAATGGAGCATGTCCATCACCTGCGTGAGCACGGCATCGCAACGCGCGCCGGCAAAGCCAAAGGTGTCGCGCGCGCCGCTGTCGATGCGCGTGGCGATGCGCTCGCGTAGCAGCGCACGGGCGCGCAGAAACCGTGTCTTCACGACCTCGGTGCTGACGTCCAGGCACCAGGCCGCTTCAGCGACATTCATTTCTTCGACGGCACGCAGGATGAACACGCTGCGGTAGATCGGCGGCAGCTCATTGATCGACGTTTCAAGCAGCGCGCGCCATGCATGCCGATCGGCCTGCGCATCGGGCAGCTCGCCTTCGGGCACGTGCAGCATGGTGTCTGCGCCGCGTTGATCGTCGTCATCCGGCTCGAAAGGTTCAGTGCGGCCGCGCCGGCGCAGCACATCCAGCGCAACATTGATCGCTATCCTGGCCAGCCAGGTCCCGAGCGCGGCCTCGCCGCGGTAAGCGTGCAGGCGGGTCAGCGCGCGCAGGTAAGTTTCCTGCACGACGTCCTGCGCCTCATCATCGGCAACCAGCCCGCGCGCGGTACGGAACAACAGACGGTTATGGCTGCGCACAATAGCCTCAAATGCGGCTGCGGAGCCTGCCATGGCGCCGGCGACCAGCTCGGCGTCACGCTGCCGCAGAGCCTCAGTCGCAGCATCGGCCGTTGATTCAGAATCGCTCATCGTCATCTCCTTTTGTTTAAGCATTGGACGTGCGAGAAGGGCAAAAGGTGACAGAAAATTTCCTCGTCACTTCAGCTTCAGGTCGAAACAGAGGCTGAGTTGTCAGGCCTTCGCTTGCGGAGTACGAATCGGGTGAGCGGGTCAATTTTCTTGCCGATGAATCGGCCAGCGAAAGCGTCCGGAATCTCTGCCAACACAGCGCCCGGCATGGCCAGGATCACTTTCACGATGGTGTGATGGCGACGGTTGTTCTTCGGTGTTTCTTTGGAAGGCAATGGCCCTTCGGAGTGCAAACACCTGAGTTGGACATTGATCGTTTTTGTATACCAACGATTCAAGGACAGCGGTGGCAGCCCTCTGTCCATCCTCGCTAATTGTCTGCAGTCACCGTGCCAAACAGATCCATGGTATAAAAACCGTATGGCAAAGAAAATGCAACTGCTAGCACTAGACCGCCTGCTAAGTCTGAGACTTGGCCGGGGTCTGCTTGCGTTCGCCGCTTTTCGCCATTGATCTGCCGCTACCACGCGATCGCACCTGACTTCCCCCTGATCCCGGCCCGCTAACCCTCGTCTGTGATGCCACAGCCGACGGATGGGGAAGTTCCTGTGTTGTCGATCCGATCTGGCGCACAAGCGCCTGTACCGAACGTGGAGTATCAGATGATTCAAGAACCCTTACGCAAGTACCGCCCGTTTCCTCCTGTCCCGCTCACAGACCGTCAGTGGCCATCCAGGGTCATCGACGCTGCGCCGGTCTGGCTGTCCACCGACCTGCGCGATGGCAACCAGGCATTGTTCGAGCCGATGAATGTCGATCGCAAGATGCGGCTGTTCGACGAGCTCGTACGCATTGGCTTCAAAGAGATCGAGGCCGGCTTTCCGGCCGCCTCGCAGATCGATCACGACTTCGTTCGTCGTCTGATCGATGACAATCTTGTCCCTGATGATGTGACGCTGATGGTCATGACTCAGTCGCGTGCTGATCTTATCGAGAAGACCGTCGACGCAGTCAAAGGCGCGCGTCGCGCGATCGTCCATCTCTACAATGCCACGGCGCCGGTCTGGCGCGACGTCGTCTTTGGCATGTCGGTGCCTGAGGTCATGGCTTTCATTGACTGTAACGTCCGGCACCTCCGCTCGCTGACGGATCGCCGGCCAGAAACCGAGTGGGTGTTGCAGTATTCACCGGAGTGTTTCTCAATGACGGAGCTTGAGGTGTCGCTGCAGGCCTGTCAGACAGCCATCGACGCTTGGGGAGTCGGCCCTGAGCGGCGCATCATCATCAACTTGCCTGCGACGGTCGAGAATGCGACGCCGAACGTTTTCGCCGACCAGATCGAATGGATGCATCGTCGCCTCGCTCCGCGTGAGCACATCGTCTTGTCGGTGCATCCGCACAATGACCGGGGAACGGGCGTTGCCGCCGCCGAGCTCGCGCTGATGGCCGGCGCGGACCGCGTTGAAGGTTGTCTTTTCGGGAATGGCGAGCGTTGCGGCAATCTCGACCTTGTCACTGTGGCGCTCAACTTGTATACGCAGGGCATTCACCCGCAGCTCGACTTCTCCGACATTCATCGTGTGGCGCGCGTGGCGGAAGCCTGTACCGGGTTGCCGATTCATCCGCGGCATCCCTACGTGGGCGATTTAGTGTTCACCGCGTTCTCGGGATCTCACCAGGATGCGATCAAAAAAGGCTTCGCGGCCCGCCTTGCCGACGCCACGGGTGTGTGGGAGGTGCCTTACCTGCCGATCGACCCGGCCGACATCGGGCGCACCTATGAGAGCCTCATCCGTGTCAACAGCCAGTCGGGCAAGGGGGGTATCGCTTTCCTGCTTGAACAGGAAAAAGGCATACAGATGCCAAGGCGGATGCAAGTGGAGTTCAGCTCACTGGTCCAACGGCACGCCGATGCCAGCGTAGGCGAGATCACGGGCGACGCGCTGTGGCAACTCTTTCATGGGGCCTATATCGAGTCCCGGCATGAGGGTTCAGCGCTGCACTATCACGGCCACCGGCTTACCGACGATGGCAAGGGTATCGAGCTCGATGTGTCGGTTCACGGACAGCGAAGGCAGCTCGTCGGCTGCGGCAATGGAGCGCTCGCTGCAGCGGTCGATGCGCTGGGCATTCCCATTCGTATCGATCACTACGAAGAGCGGGCAATCAGCACAGGGGCGTCAGGAGAAGCCATGGCGATTGTCGAGGCCGCACGACCTGGTATGGCCGGTTCGACCTTCGGCGCCGGTATCAGTAAGAACAGTGTGACGGCTTCCGTGCTGGCCATGATCAATGCGGTCAACCGTCTGGAGGCGCGCGGCAGCGCGTTCGTGCAGGAACCTGACGAGGCCGCCATCGATTAGACCGATATCGGGCCGGTTACAGAGCCATACAGGACGACGCAAAGGGCGGCGTCAGCAAGCCCCTCCCTTTGCGCGACCGCCGCTATCGCTTCGCGCACACTTGCGCAAGAACGATACGATCCTCTTCAAGATTGCGTCGCTGGTTCTGCGCCATCGTTTGAAAATCGAGTCCGAGCAACACATGAAAACCGAGCGGCGGCAGGCCTTCGCTGCGGATCTTGTCGGCCAGCGATACAAACCAGCGGCGTGCCGCCTCGGTGGTATCCGACCAGCTAGTGATGCGAAACCCTGCTGCCTGGAGCAGCTCTCGCAATTCATCCGGGCTGACGAGAAAGCTCGATGCCGGCGTACGGGCCCAGGGAACGGGAAACAGCACCGGGCCCGACCGGCCGGCAAGAATGTCGTATAGCGCGAGCGTGCCGCCGGGCTTCAGCACTCGGAACATCTCGCGGTACAGGGCCGCTTTGTCGGGAATGTTCATCGCGACATGTTCGGTCCAGACCACGTCGAACGAGGCATCCGGGAACGGCAGCTTCGTCGCGTCGCCCTGCCGGTAGTCAACGAGCCCGGCAAGGCCGACGCGCTCAGAGAGCATCGCGGCGGCGCGGCAGTAGTCTTCCGTCAGGTCGATGCCCGTGACATGGCAGCCAAATTCCTGCGCGAGGAACCGCGATGTTCCGCCGACGCCGCTGCCCACATCCAGCACGCGCATCGCCGGGGCGATGCCTGCCGCCTGCGCCAGTTCCCGCGTTGCGGCGCGGCCGCGAATGTGGAAGGCGTCTATCGGGGTGAGGTCGTCAGGCGTGAGGCGTTCGAGGTCTTTGCCGGCCTTGGCAAGCGCAGCGAGTATGAGGCTGCCCAGCTCGGACCGAGCGTAGTGCGCTTGCACCGTGTCAGTGATCTTGGGGGAAGTTGACATGCATGTCCCTTTCCTTGCAGCGGCAAAACAGCGATGGCGTTGGCCGGAGGCACCGATGACGGTGCGGCGTTAACGGCTCAATATGAACTACTCGACCTTCCAGCTGCCCGGCTTGCCGCCATGCTCTTCCATCACGCGGATATCGGACATCACCATGCTGCGGTCGATGGCCTTGCACATAGCGTAGATGGTCGGCAGGCCGATCTGCATAAATGAGGATGTCCCATTAAATCAGCGGGTTAGCCTAGGGCCAATTTGCGTACTTGACCTTCATCTGTGATTTGAACGATGGTTATTAGGTCAAATTCAGGCCCAGCGAAGCGTAGCATACGACAGGCTCGGTGAGCGTCAGGACTTGAGTTTGCAGCCGCCATTGACACGACGATTACCTGAAAATTCAAGAAAAAATGCCAAAACCCAAACCGGGCGCATTGGTCGTGACGTTTTTCCCTCTCATTGGGGTGGTTACTCAGATCACGAAAATGGGCGGTGGATAGCACCGCCGTAACAAAGCTCACCCGTAAATTTCAATGTCGTCGATGAACTACTTCTGATAGATTGGTCAAGCGAAGACTTGTGCGCTAATGGCGGAACAGCATACGTCTCCCAAATTCATGTCGTATTCCGGGATTCAAAATACTGTGAGTGAGTATATGGATTTGAATAATTCGTTAGCCCATCACTTTGCCAGTCACGAAAATCTCAAATGGTTGATGGGAATCCGTGACGGTTCAGCGCAGCGTCCCTCAGGTTTTAAAAAAGCAAAAAGCCAAAATCGGGGGGGAGATAGTTGCGAGGCATCCTTGATGGAAATCCTTGAGAAGCAGATCATCCCAAGCCTTCTTAAGTCAAGCGAGCATTCTCCGACATTCATTTCCACGGACGGGACGCGAAAGAATCTTCCAACCCTTCAAGAAATTCAAAAATTTGCTGAGACCTGTGTGGACGGAGATGCAAATTCTGCTGATGCGTTTGTGCAAGGCTTGATGGCTGAGGGACTTAGTGCCGAAATAATCTTTCTAAACTTGCTTACACCGGCGGCACGGCATCTTGGTTATTTGTGGGATGAGGATTTGTGCGACTTCACTCACGTGACCATCGGTTTGATACGGATGCAGCAAATTACCTTAAGACTTGGGAGCGAGTTCCAGGAAAAGCGTAAGTCAGTGATGTCCGGCGGCCGGGCCATGTTTGCTGCTGCACCTGGCTCTCAGCACACATTAGGCGTGCTCATGGTTTCCGAGTTTTTCCGCCGAGAAGGCTGGCAGGTATGGATGGAGCTTGCCACTTCAGAGTCACAACTCTTGAAAGCGGTAGAAATAGATTGGTTCGATATCATCGGCCTGTCTGTCGGCACGGAGTCGCACGCTGAAGACCTTGCGGACATCATTGCCCAATTGCGGCGTGCCTCCTCGAACCCTCACGCAAAAGTTTTGATCGGAGGGCCGCTGCTTCTCTCTGCGCCAAATTTACATCTCAAAGTCGGTGCTGATGGTGCGGCTAGTGATGCCGCCGCCGCTGTGGAGTTGGCGAAACGAATGCTCTTGGATTTGATGGGTCCTGCTGGGCTGCTGCCGGTCGCGCCGACACCGACCTAAGCTTTTTGGACTGCCCCCGCTCTAACAGACAATCCCAGCCTATGCGTCTAGCCTGAAGCCCATTTGGCTTGTATTCGTTACGTGATATGATGGCCATCATGCGAAAAAAAAGCCCCCATGCCCGTGCCGCTGCCAAAGATGCAAGCCATGAACGCATCGTGTCTGCTGCCGCTCGCGCGATACGACGGAGTGGGTATGCTGGCACAGGAGTGGCAGACATAATGAAAGAGGCGGGATTAACCCACGGTGCGTTTTATGCCCACTTTGCGTCCCGTGATGCCATGCTGATAGAGGCCGCTGATCAAGCAGGCGCCGAGTCCATTGCGCGGGCTCGCGAGGCTGTCGCGGCCGCTCCTGCGAAGCGCTCGCTGGAATTCCTTATTCATTCCTATCTGTCGCAAGACCATCTCAAGGACATTGAGTGCGGATGTCCTGTGGCCGCACTGGGCTCCGAAATACCTCGCCAATCCCCTGAGGTACGCCGTGTTGCCACCAGTCGAATCAACGAGATGATCGGTCTTATCGCTCGTGAATTTCAGGACGCGGGAGCTGCTGAAGCGCGTGAGCAGAGTCTTGTTACTGTGGCCGCGATGGTCGGCACACTCATTCTGGCCCGTGCGGTGGATGATCCCGCACTATCGGAAGAGTTTTGTGCGGCGGGACTAAAGCATTTGATCACCAAGTCGACCTGATCTCTTTTTTTTGCCGTCGATATGACAATCATCATACGAATGGCATCAACAAAATCCCTCCATAACCTATTACCTCGTTGAAAAAGGCAAGCATCATGAAGGCATTCATTCTTGACCGTTATGGAAAATCCGCGCCACTGCGCATGGCCGACCTCCCGGAGCCAGAGCTTCGAGAAGACGAGGTACTTGTCGAAGTCTCTGCGGCCAGCGTGAATGTCTTGGATTCAAAGATCCGCGACGGGGAGTTCAAGCTCCTCCTGCCTTACAAAACGCCCTTCGTTCTCGGTCACGATGTCGCCGGAACTGTTGTCCGGGTCGGGTCGCGAGTGCAGCGATTCAAACAAGGCGACGAGGTCTATGCAAGACCCGATGATCTCGGTATCGGTACCTTTGCCGAATTCGTTGCGGTCAAAGAGAGCGCATTGGCATTAAAGCCCCGCAATATCACTATGGAGGAAGCGGCATCGTTACCTCTGGTAGGGCTGACTGCGTGGCAAGCACTCGTTGAAGAGGGCAAGCTAAAAAAAGGTCAAAAGGTGTTTATTCAGGCGGGCTCGGGCGGCGTAGGCAGCTTCGCCATCCAGTTGGCCAAGCACTTGGGGGCGACTGTCGCCACGACCACCAGCGCAAGCAATGCCTCGTGGGTCAGAGAATTGGGAGCCGACGTTGTTATTGACTATCACCAGAACGATTTTGAGGATGTACTCAAGGATTACGACCTTGTCTTGAATAGTCAGGATGGTACGACGCTGAAGAAGTCTTTGAACATTCTGAAGCCGGGAGGAAAGCTGATCTCCATCTCCGGGCCACCTGATCTGACATTTGCGAAAGCAATCAAGGCTAACTGGATGGTGAAGCAAGTCATGCGGTTACTGAGTTGGGAAACCAGGAAGAAGGCCAAACAAAGGGGTGTCGATTATTCGTTCCTGTTCATGAAACCGAATGGCAACCAACTGCGGGAGATCGCAACGCTGGTCGAGACTGGCGCCATACGTCCAGTGGTTGACAAAGTGTTCCCCTTTGATTCCACCAACGATGCGCTTGGCTATGTAGAACGAGGTCGCGCCAAGGGGAAGGTTGTTATCAAGCTGGCGTGAGCCTGTCAGCGTAGTTCAATGAATGACTCGCCTAGCGAGACCTGGCTATTGGGTGGGCGCCATTACTGAACCAAGTAATGGCGGCAGGCGAAGGCGCAGCGGTGGCCTGACCGAGCTTCCCAGCCCAGTCTGCTCGCTGGGTCGCCTTCTTGAATGCAGCGGCGACCGTCTGCGGTTTCAACGGGAAAACTCTCCCGCAAGTGCTCACGGGAAGTTGGCGCAGGATTGTGACCGCAGCGGACGAGAGTGGCACCGACCGGTCATCTCCGTTCTGGGTGTCCAGGAGGCAGGCTACCCTGGTGTCATCATCGATGTCAGCCTGCCGCAATGCGAGCAACTCTCCACGTCGCACAGTCGTCTCTAAAGCGAATTCGACAAGCGGATTCGCCCATGGACTCACCCTGCGAGTCGGGCGCGGGCTCAATATATCCAGCAGCTTAAGGTGCTCCGACAACGTGATGACTCTTGATCGTCCCCGCAGTGTCGCAGGCTTGCGGATCAGCCGGACTGGGTTGTCAGACTTAACGCCCCGCTCACGGCGCGCGTGGTTGACTATGCTTGAAATCAAGGGAATAGCTTCGGTCACGTACCGTTCTATGAGGGCACCTTAGGTAGTCCCTGTGTCGACCCGCTGGTCTTCGTGGCGACCTTGGTCGACCCGAACTTCTACTTGACGTACTCAGCGTTCAGCGTCGCTTCGTGGGCTGAAGGTCTGAAAGTTGGTACCGATTACTCGACCTTCCAGCTGCCCGACTTGCCGCCATGTTTTTCCATCACGCGGATGTCGGACATCACCATACCGCGGTCGATGGCCTTGCACATATCGTAGATGGTCAGCAGGCCGACCTGAACGGCGGTCAGCGCTTCCATTTCCACACCGGTCTTGCCATGGGTCTCAACCTGCGCATTGCACATGATGCTGCAGTCGGATTCATTGATGGTGAACTCCACCGCTACGCGCGTCAGTGCCAGCGGATGACACAACGGGATCAGGTCGCTGGTCTTTTTCGCCGCCATGATCGCCGCAATCCGTGCAATACCGAGCACGTCGCCTTTCTTCGCGGTGCCGCTGACCACCACGCCCAGCGTCTGCGGCTTCATGCGGATGTAGCCGCTGGCAATCGCAACCCGGTGGGTCTCTGCCTTGGCGCCCACATCCACCATATGTGCCTGACCGCCTTCGTCGAAATGGGTAAGGCCGCCGTTAGCGGAGGAACTGGAAGGGCTGTTTTTTGAGGCGCTCATGCTTAAGGTGTGTGAGTCAGTTGTGCCAGGGCGAACAAATGTTGGTTGCGGGTATCATAGCACCATGCTTCGTTCATTCCGCTTGCGCCCATTCTCCCGCTTGCTGCGTTTGTTTGCAGCGGGCGCGATCATGCTTGTGTCACCTGTGATGATGGCGCCCGTCGCGCTGCATGCGCAGGCTTTGCCGAATCTCGGTGGCTCTGAAGGCGAAGAACTGTCGCCGCTGATGGAACGTAAGCTCGGCGAGCAAGTGATGAACAACATCCGCCGCGACCCGGATTACATTGATGATGCGGTCACGCTCGATTTTCTGAACCAGTTTGGCGCCACGCTGCTGTCCGCCACGCCGGACGCACGCGGCGATGCAGGCTACGACTATTTTTTCTTTGCGGTGCGCGATCCGCAGTTGAACGCGTTTGCTCTGCCCGGCGGATTTATCGGGGTGCATACCGGGCTGGTGCTGGCCGCTCAGTCAGAGTCCGAGCTGGCCTCGGTGCTGGCGCATGAAATCGGCCACGTGTCGCAGCGCCATATCGCGCGCATGATCGGCGCGCAAAAAAAAGATTCCTTACTGCCGATGGTCGGCATTCTGTTGGCGGCACTGGCTGCGCGCTCGAGCCCGGACCTTGCGGCTGCTGCGATGATGGGCGGCACGGGCCTCGCCGCACAACGTCAGCTGAGCTTCAGCCGCGACGCCGAACGTGAGGCTGACCGTATCGGCGTCAATATTCTCAATGGCGGCGGCTTCGAGCTCAATGGCATGGTGGCGTTCTTCGGCCGCCTGCAGACCGCCGGACGCAATCGCAGCGACCGCGTGCCTTCGTATTTGTTGACGCACCCGTTGACGACCGAGCGTATGGCTGACGTCGAGGCGCGAATCCGCAACCTGCCCTACCGGCAGCGGCTCGACAGCCCCGATTTTGCCTTCGTCAAAGCGCGGCTGCGGGTGCTGCAGGACGATACGCCGCAAGGCTGGCGCGATGCCACTGCCATCTTCACCGAGCAGATGAAACAAGGCGCGCGCACCCAGATGCTGGGTGCGCGCTATGGGCTGGCCATGATCGCGCTGCGTCAACGCGACGCTGCGCGCGCGCAGTCACTGGTCGATGAGATTTATGCCGACGTACAGCGTCAACCGGCATTGCCGCTGTCGCCGGTACTGAAGAGCCTGGACATTGATCTTCAGCTGGCCAGTGCGCGACCGGCGCAGGCGCTGACGCTGGCGAACGAGGGGCGGCTGCGCTTCCCGCTGTCGCGCGCACTCGCGATGCAGTATGCAGATGCCTTGCTGGCCAGCGGCAAAAAGGACGAGGCCGTCATTTTCCTGCGTGATCAGGCGCAGATCTATCGGCAAGACGCCGGCGTGCAGCGTGCGCTCGCGCGTGCGTATGCGCAGGCCGGCAAGCTGGCGCCGCAGCATATGGCGCTGGCTGAGTATTACGCGCTGACCGGCGCATTGCCGGCAGCGCTGGAACAATTAAGGATCGCCCGCACCGCGAAGGATGCCAGCTTTTACGACCAGGCCATCATCGATGCTCGCGAGCGTGAGCTTCAGGCGAGCTGGCAGGAAATCATGAAGCAGGGGAAACCCGGGAAGTCCGGTCAGCGCTGACTGCAGCCTGCCGCTGCGCCGGATGCGGCTCGAACCCCAGCCGCGCGCCCAGCTCTGCGGCTGGCAGGAACCGTATAGCAACTTGCGCTGTGCCTGTGTCGAGCTGCAGCTCGCCATGCCGGTGCTCCAGCCAGGTCAATAGCTCGTCATCAGCGGCCGGCGAACCCTCCAGTCGCAGCATGGCTGCGCATTCGGCCAGGTCGCGATCGTCCACCATCGCGATCTTGCCGTCGCCTTGCATCACCAGCCGGCCTTCGTCGGTAATCCAGGCGGCATCGACGCTAGTCAGCGGCTCGCCGTCGTGCGTTAAGAAGCTGCCAGTCGGTGCCGTGCGAGCAATAAACGGCGTGGCTTCCAGTTCCACATAGACGCGCTGCGGGCCGTTCTGGAAATACCAGGCACCGTGCTCATCGACGCCATAGTTGCGGTAAATGAAGGACAGCAGTGCCGGATGGCGGATTACGTCGCCGGCGGCATGGCTGGCCTGTGCCGCTTCATCGCGCATGCGAAACGCGCCGCGCGCATCGAGCGCGAGCCAACCATAGCAATGCGGCACGTTCGGCCATTTCGATAAGGCTTGCCGGACGATCTCATCCATCGGAAATCACTTCGCTGTCGGGCTATCGGTTACGTGAGTGCTTGCCGCTGGCGACCCTTCAGACGGCCAGTGTCGCGCCATCCGTCGTTCGTGCATGCGCGGACAGGAAACGTACGATACGGCGCGGTAGCCAGTCGAGCGCGCCGGGCAGGCGGCCGGTGGCAAACCCGACATGCCCTCCTTCGGCAGGATACTCCAGGATCACTGCTTCGGCGGCGCGGGTCGGCAGGTGCCGTGCCGGCAGGAACGGGTCGTTGCGGGCATTCAGCACCAGTGTCGGCACACGGATGTCGTTCAGCACATGCGTTGCGCTGGCGCGATGCCAATAGTCGGGCGCATCGCGATAGCCGTGCAGCGGCGCGGTGACCACATTGTCGAATTCGTACAGGTCGCGTGCGGCCAGCATCCGTTCGCGATCGAACAGGCCGGGAAACTGCGCGAGCTTGGCCACGCATTTCGGTTTCAGCGTGCGCAGGAAATTGCGGGTGTAGACGAGATTGAAGCCAGAGGAAAGCGCAGCGCCACCGGCAGCGAGATCGAGCGGTGCCGAGATCGCGGCCGCGCCATCGATGAACTGCGCGTCTTCGCCGCGCGTGCCCAGCCAGCGCAACAGTGCATTGCCGCCCAGCGAGACGCCGGTTGCATAGAACGCCGACGCCTGCTGCGCCAGCGGATGCTGCGCCATGCGCCGCAGTATCCAGTCGATTTCATCCGCGTCACCCGAATGATAGAAACGCGGCGCCTGGTTGAGCTCGCCTGAGCAGCCGCGGAAATGCGGCACAACGCCGCTCCAGCCCAGGGTCTTCAGGTGCGCCATCATCGCGCGCGCGTAATGGCTGGAAGACGAGCCTTCGAGACCGTGAAACAGCAGCACCAGCGGCTGGTCTGGTCTGCCGGCGAGAAAATCGACATCGATGAAATCGCCATCCGGCGCCGTCCAGCGTTCGCGCGTCATCGCCGTTTCCGGCGTGCGGATCAGCGTGGCCGGGTAGACGGTCTGCAGGTGGCCGCCGGGCAGCCAGCGCGGCGCGGTGTAATCGCTCATCGCGGGCAGTCCGTCAGTGCAGCACGCCTTGCGGCGTGGTCTGTTCGGCCGGCCGGCCGGGCGCGATCGACGCATGATGCAGCACGATGCGCCAGCCCTGCGGCGTTTTCAGATAAACATTGGTGGCAAGAATGTGTGCCTCCTGCCAGTCGGGATCGTCCGGCACGTCCACTTCTTCGACCAGCGTGTGCACTGAGCTGCTCATGTTCTGCGACACATGCAGGTGACGCGGGCGGATGTGCACCGGGCCGCGCGCGAAGATCATCTCCCACGATGCGCGAATGGCCGCATGGCCTTGCAGGCGCGGCGCACCGGGATGCACGCAGGCGATCTCGTCGTCCTCGGCCCACAGTGCCATCAGCGCCTCGAGGTCGGCGCGCGCGATGGCGTCGTAAAACGCTTGTTCGGCCTCATCGGCGCTGGCGTGCAATCGGGAGGGAAGGGGCATGGCGAAGAATGCCGGAGCATGAGATCGGAAAAATTGCGCCGCTCTGTCATTTGCCGGTTGGGCCGCCCCGACGGACGGTGGCAGGGCAGGGCGGCGCTGCGTTCGCCGGGTCAGTGAGCGTGCGACGCGTGCACGCCCGGCTTGAGTTTGTACACCGTGCTGCAGTACGGGCATTTCGCTTCGCCGTTGGCGGCAAAGTCGAGGAACACCCTCGGATGCGACGACCATACCGGCATGGCCGGGTTCGGGCAGAACACCGGCAGGTCCTTGGCGTCGAGTTCGATGGCTTGTGCTGGCTGAGTCATCTGGTGTTCCTTTGCGTCAGTCAGACCTTGGTCAGCCAATGGCGATACTTCTCCGACTTGCCGGCCACCACGTCGAAGAACAGCGACTGCAGCTTCTCGGTGACCGGGCCACGGCTGCCGATGCCGATCTGGCGGTTGTCCAGTTCGCGGATCGGCGTGATCTCGGCGGCGGTACCGGTGAAGAAGGCTTCGTCGGCGCAATACACTTCGTCGCGGGTGATGCGCTTTTCGATCACGTCGATGCTCAGGTCACGTGCCATCGTCAGCACTGCGTCGCGCGTGATGCCGTCAAGGCAGCTGGCCAGGTCGGGCGTGTAGATCTTGCCGTTCTTGATCACGAAGACGTTCTCGCCGGCGCCTTCGGACACATAGCCGTCGGTGTCCAGCAACAGTGCCTCGTCATAGCCTTCGGCGGTGACTTCCTGGTTGGCGAGGATCGAGTTGATGTAATAGCCGCTGGCCTTCGCGCGCACCATCGACACGTTCACATGGTGACGGGTGAACGACGAGGTCTTCACGCGAATGCCGCGCTTCAGGCCGTCTTCGCCGAGGTAGGCGCCCCACGGCCATGCGGCGATGCCGACGTGGATGGTGTTGCCGCGCGCGGACACGCCCATTTTTTCTGAACCGATCCAGACCAGCGGACGCAGGTAGCACGATTCCAGATTGTTCGCGCGCACCACTTCCTTTTGGGCTTCCATCAGCGTCTCCATGTCGTACGGAATCGCCATCTGGAAGATCTTTGCCGAGTTGTACAGCCGCTGCGTGTGTTCCTTCAGGCGGAAGATCGCAGTGCCGTCGACCGTCTTGTAAGCGCGCACGCCCTCGAATACAGCCATGCCGTAGTGCAGGCTGTGCGTGAGCATATGCAGGTTGGCATCGCGCCAGTCGACGAGTTGGCCGTCTTTCCAGATTTTGCCGTCGCGGTCAGCCATGGACATGTCAGGTTCTCCAGTTCGAATGAGTATTTGTTTGCAAAAGGGGGATTTTAGCGGATTCAATGCCGGTCGCGGCTTGCTCGGTAGA
>JACCDQ010990409.1_pt1 | contig 49267 bp, 83 predicted proteins | sample 7446031 | NCBI WGS metagenome assembly JACCDQ01 (sample SAMN15323442, study PRJNA562643) | freshwater metagenome | isolation source: river surface water | place: USA:Blue River Watershed | collected 2017-08-17
AAGGTTTTCAAAAGTCTGTCACTATGCCCAAAATACTATAGAATCTAGTTCATAGTGATTGTTTGAGTATGCGTCAACTAACGATCATCCCAATGTTGCGTAGCACGCGAACTAAATCGTTCCTTACGTGTTGATGAATGTTCCTCAGTGTAACGACTTGAGTTTTGCTCAAGTCCCACGCATCTTTGGCTTCTTTAAGCCCCATATCGGTGGCATTGCGGATAGCTTTAATTACTTGCACTGACTCAGTACACGTGCCTGCTTGAATGCGAATATTACTAGGGCCACCACCAGTGAGCATAGCAAAAAATACTTTACCCTTAACTTCAGGGCCCATCGCTTCTCCGAGCTTTTCCCAGACTGCCATTCCGCGATCAACACCATAATGCTGAGTTAAGCTGTGCAGAAACCGAACACCGTCAATGACTACAAAGTCCAGTGTGTCGTCAGAGTAGTCCATATTACCAGTCATTTGTCGTCCCTGCATCCGGAAATATTAAACTCAAATAGCAAATTTTGAGCATGAGCATCGCTATCTGCAAAACTGCTATTATAGCAAATGCTTGCGCACTTCTCAATCAATAACTCGGCAAACTTTGAAATCTGTACTGCTTGGGCATCATAATAAGGCTGAAGCCCGGATTCAATCAGCAACTTTTTAATTTCCGGATTCATTCGGTGTTCCATTAGCGCGTTATGCACTGCTTTGGTGACGTTTTCGACATTAAACTTGTCACTGTTGTGAATGGCGGCCATAAATTGATCCATTTTAGCGGTTCTAGTCATTAAACTTTACCGTCCTGAATTGCTTTCTTTAGCGCAGACAATTCAGATTTAGTGAGCTTGTTTTTGGCAGTTTCTACCACTTCCTTTGCCTTGGCTGCTTTTTGCTCTTTGATGATTCGCTTGCGATCCGCTTCCACATGTTCTTCCCACCAGTCAGCAAGACGACGAGCAGTCTTGTCCTTGGCGTTGTAGACCAGCGCGTCTCGATCAGTGTCGTGCATAGCAGTTAGGAGAGCACACAGTTCCACAACCATATTGTCCAGTTTAGCCACATTGCCATAAGGGCTATAAGCTGCTTCTCGCACATATTTTTCGGCCTGAGTGCCCAACTGTTTGTGAACGTAGAGCAGTAGCTGTGCTGTCTCAAGAGACCGAATTTCTCGGCTAGTTGGTTCCATGTAATCGGAGTTGCAAGGCATAGTGTGTTCCTTTGTAGTGTCTGTGTATGTGTTTATTATACTAGAAGTTTTATGCGGAGTCTAATCTGTCATTTGAATTTGAAGTTGTTTTTGAGGTCAAGAGCAATCTCACCCACTCCTCTTACATACTGGTAATCGTGTTCGAGCTTGTCAGCACACATATCCACTACTAGATTGACTAGTCGAGCCACCGCTGCCCAGTCGTCTGCTTCCACAGTCTCGCCTAAGTCTTGACCGTCGACATCGTGTAGGTCGTAAAAGTAAAACCCAGCAGACTCTGCTAGCTGTTTAATTTGGTCGTTCATTTAAACCACCCAATTTTACGTTTGATGTAGTTAGACATCTTAAAATCAAACCACACATCCATTACAATGAAGCTACTGATTACCGCATACATGACTGTTGCAATAACCATTAACAGTTCAATCATTCTCCAACTCCGAAATGTTCTTTAATCGATTCTTTAATCCGAATCGAATCTGCCCATGAAATCACTTTGTCGCACATTACGATTTCGATGCATTCCTGTACGATCAGTTCGGCAAACTTTTCCGCAAACGCATTTAATTCGATGTTGGCAGAAATTTGCTTGTTGATACTTTCTTCTGCCATAAACTTTGCCTGCCCTACAAGGTCGTTAATTCGCTCGTTCATTCTTCAACTCCGAAATGTTCTCGAATCTGTTTAGCACAGAGTTCTTTAGTATCAAATTTAGCCACAAAAACTTCATCATATGTCTCAGCGGCGGTAATCGTTACTTTGTTATCAATCAGTTCGGCACATTCCCGAACAATTAATTCGGCGAACTTTTCTTTACTGAATTCTTTCCTAACAAAAGGGCCTTCAGGATCTTCTATTTCCTTGAATGTATTTTGGCACACTCTATAAGATATAGAGACCATGGCCTGTTCAGCAAGTTCTCGAATTCGGTCGTTCATTGTTCAACTCCAAATCTCATTTCGATTTTAGTCTTGATCATATCGCAGGCTGCTTCAGCTTCTGCGAACCTGTTCTTTAATTCAACGTCAGTTGTAGCAATGACTCCGTTGTAGAATTGTTCTTTTACTGCCTCACAATCCGACAGACATTTCCGAACAATCAACTCGGCAAATACTTGGTCTCTGCGTTCACGTTGGCGGCCTGCTTCATACAGTTCACAATTGCTACGTTCTTCATTAGACACCATTGTCCAAGCTTGTTCGGCAAGTTCTAGAATTCGTTTATTCATCGCTTATTCCCGAAAATATTTTCCCAATTGTTGTGAGCGATGCCTTGATGAAACCAAATCACAACTAACAGATATATCCAATAAATCTTAATTGTTACTGGCCAACTGTTCCTAGCTGTCGTGGAAAATGCCAGCGCTTGAAAATCGTTATAATATCGTTCGATAAGTTTGTTCATATACACCATCCTCTTGGGTAACCCTTGGTATCCTGTTCCCACTGTCGTCTTACTTTGTCGTTCCACGCATTTACTTCCCGGCCCTGCATTTCGACTATATGACAATAAGCAGCACCGCCGTATCTTACAAGAATAGGATACCACAAGTGGTCTTCGTATGTTGGCCCAACCTTGATCATTACCAAATTCCAAAGTGTTTTCTAATGCTGCATACTTGCTCTTCAGGGGTTTTCGAATCGTAATCATTGACCACAATATCACAGCATTCTTGAATAATCAGTTCAGCGAACTTCTCAGCAAATCCAATCGGCATGTAATCATCAAGATCTGCATTAGCTTCAAAAGCAAGGTCTAGAATTCGTTTGTTCATGTTCATTATTCTACTCCGAAATATTGTTTCATTTCTTGTTGACACAATAATGCGCCATCTTTAAATCCACCATCATAATCTGACAATTCGTCATCACATTCAACATTCGCGCATAATGAAATACATTCCTGAATAATCAGTTCAGCAAGAAACTCCATCTGTTCTCGACTATACATTTCCCTGTCTGGGTAAGGAAATGTCCAAGGTTTGGGCAACAAATCTTTAATTCGTTTATTCATTTTTCAAGTCCGTTATGATGCAACAGTGTAACAGTAGGTATTCCCATATTCATAATACCTTCACAATTGTCATTGCTCTTTACCACACTGTTTACTCCAGATATATTGTTACATCGCCCGGTTCAACGAAACCAAAGTGATCCTGAATGTCCATTATTCAACTCCGAAATGTTGCTTAATCTTGCACTTAGTTGATCCAACTAAGCATACACTCTTATCACTGTCAATCCGACTATTTTCAATTATATCAACACAATCTTGAATAATCAACTCGACAAACTTCGTTGTATATGCTTCGCGGAATCGTCCACCTTGATCCACAATACCAGCAGCATAGTTGTCAGCTTGTTCAGCAAGTGCTTGAATTCGTTCATTCATCATAGTTTATCATTAACAGTTTAACGTGCGCTTTTAGTGCATCTCTGTATTGTTTAACCAACACATAGGGTGCAGTGGTACAGTCAAAGTTATTTTCGTTAACAAACTGTTTTACTCTAGAAATCTCAACAGTTAACGCGTCGATTTGTTTTTTGATTTGATCGTTCATTTTTTCAAGTCTGTTATGCTGTAATGGTGTCAAGGAGTTCACTACAGCCATAGTAGTCTTCACAATTGTCATTGTTCTTTACCGCACCGTTTACATACATGTTCATAAAACGGCGGCCCGTACTTATACCAGTCATGGCCGGAGAATAGGCACCGAATACGAAAAATGATCCCAGTGCGCCCAATAAGAAAGCAGATAGGGATGATCAACGAGAATGCTAAAATAGAAAAAATCATGCTTTTATCAAATATGTAAATGCGTGAGCAGGGCGGATATGGTCACGAACAGGTTTGAGAAACCCTGACTTGATTAGTTTTCGCAAATCAGGGTCAGCTTTTACTTGTGGACGGTGTTTACAGTTAACAGTATAACGCCCTTCAGGGTGTTTGTCAAACCAATCGATGATGAATTTCCTACGTTCTTTACCGTAGGGCATCATTGGCACATAGAGAGAATCAATCATTATTTTTCCTACAAATTAGTTCTGTTTTCACTGGTTACCCCGGTGGAGAATATCCCAAGCAAGTCCATACCACTTCTTAAATTTGAGTCCATCAAAAATATCCGCTGCTGTACCAAATGTAATTTCCCACCACTCGCCATCAGTATCTTTATAAACTACACGACTATTGGTCCCGTACAATGATCGGATATATTGTATCACGTTTTCAGCGTCGTTAGTAATGCTCATGGCACCAGAATTTGTATTTTCTAAAAATACAACATTATCTTGCATGTTAACGACTTTAAATTGGGCACGTGTTTTAATCTTGGGAGGAATCATTATTCAAACGCAATTTCTTTGTAAACACTGCGACCAGTTTCATTTACAAGCGCATGGCATGCTAGTTCCATACACTCCCAAAAAATTGGAGCATCTTGCAAACAGATCCACACAATTCCACTAATGTGTGGAGAGTCAATTACATCTGTTTGCCGAAAACTTTTGTGAAACTGGTACCCAATAAGCTCAATCGGTTTGGGACCTGTGAAATCTTCAATACCATGTAGCGCACATTCTAGTGCAGCTTTCACATCATTCTTATATTCTTTAAACATGGACCAAATAACACGATCACTAACACTTGGATTAGCTGTATGCATCTGGTGTTCATATGCTTTATAAAATAACCTAGAAAATTGTGCAGGTGTGAGATATGTTTTCATAAATTAGTCCATGTGATTATATTAGCCACCGAAATAAACAATAAGTGTTTCTAACGCAGGAATAAGTGCATTTTGGTTTTTTGCCAAATCTTCAGGATGCATATATGTTCCTTCTTTCAAATGTTGTGCAATCTCATCTTTCAACATGGCACAGTGCTGTTGCATAACTGCAAGAGCAATTTGATCTGCAGTTTCAAGATCCAGTGTAATATTAGATATTAGTGTTGTCATGTTGCTCACTTCTGGCTTAAATTTATTACGCCTATAGAAACTAGTAAAAACGTAACTGATACTGCTACAACTGCGCAGTACCAAAAAACTGCTTTTAGCACTTGTGTTTTTTCTAGATTATTAGATTCTGGCATTTTTCCAAACTTGTTTACTTTCGATTTTTCAATATAAACATTGAAACCTCAGGTCCTTCAAGGAGGGCACATTCACTTGCATACTTTTTATATGTGCCATTATAAGTCCCTAGTGTTCCAACTGTGATCATTTTGTTGTGCAACTTTTTCACAACTGCGATCATTAATTGATTGCGATGTGCAACTGCTACACAATCTCCCTCTTTTAAAGGGCGGGATAAACAATCCACATGTACTACTTGTTCAGTGGAAGCCATATTAACGAGTAAATTTTCCTTGTTGGATTTCCAAAAGGGCAGTTACAGTTGCCGCCGGAAGTTCAGGTTTCTCACGAAGGCTCTTATCTTTAAGAATTTGTCGAGCACGGGCAGTAGCCAAAATAACCAATTGAAACCGGTTCCCACCCACGTTATCTGCACATTTAGTAATATCAATTTCTGGTCCACGACTTTGACGGAGTGCAGTGGGTTTAATCATTTTTTTAAATTTAGTCATATTAAGTTCTTATGTAAGTTTGTAAAGTTTGGATTTCTTGGGAATTTTGACTGATGTTACAGTGGCATCTAGTACCGTTGCTTTATACAAGTCTTCAAGCTCATTATAGTCTGGAATCACATTTTCGTCAACAAGCCAGCACCACATAAAATCGTTAGGCATCACGCTCTTAACGGTATCACTGAACACTACTCCCCAGTGTATATTTCGTAACTCACAGTTGGTGAGTATTTTATTATACACTGGTATATCACGCATGTCAACCATGCTACTATTAGAATCAACTATTAACAAAAATGCAGGCAACATTGTTTGATTTGTAATCGAATGGAGAACTAGTGATAAAATGGATTCATCCCTAGATTTAGTTTGAACTACTGCTATTACTTTCCCATAATCTCTTTTCAAATCCGCACCACCGGAGATAATTTGATCACCACAAGTGTCCCAAGTGTGCGCTAACATTTCATCAGGGCCGTTATATAAATGACATTTTGTCATTAGCCCCTTTGATTCTACAGAATCGAGGATCTTTTTTTCCAAATAATGGTCTAGAACAGGAAAATCCAGTATGTCTTTTTGTATAGACACAGTTCCATACCAAAGCCATGAACCGATACCTAAACAACTATTCTTCCACCAACAGGAAACAAACTCTTTGCCATGTGATTGCCATTCATCAAACACGTGATAATTGTCGTCATTGATTACAAAATCATAAGTCATTTTGTAATTTTCTGCTTTTCCTAAATGTTCAAGTATGTTGAGGCTCATCTTAACTAACTGTAGTTCTCCTGCGCCATGAGGCACATTGACAGTGCTTTTATCAATCAACACATAGTCCGCAAACTCATGCACATCAATTTCAACATCAGATTGACTAGCTACAATCACAAATGAATCTGGCCAATAGTGCTTGATCGACTTGACCAACCCGAATAGGTATGCTTTTTTAATTACACTGTTATTGCCCGAAGTGTGACTTGTTATTATAAAGTTTTTTGTCATGAAAATACCCTGTGTGTTATTTACACAGGGCTTTTGTATTACTTACTTTCTAGTTGTCGGATTCTGTTTCGAATTCGAGCACACTCTTTGGCACTACTTGTTTTTTCCAGCAAATCTTGCAGCTTTGCAAGAGTCAGTGGCTTAAGCCTAAGTTTACCAGTTTTATAATGTTGTGGGCTTCTTTCAGACATGTATTTTTCCTTTAACTTCCGTGTGTTGTATCTTGTGTATTTTGTTGTGCGTTATATTCGCCAAGTTTGGCCAAATAATCTTCCTGTGAAAGTCCATGCCAACCGCAACAATTGCCAGTGGGGCTGCGACCACACCCACAGCTGCCAAATTTTTTCTTACTATTATCTACTGCTACTTGCATATCTTGATGTGCATCAACTGTGTTTTTACTGAAAATCGTATCCCAGTTGTTATCAAAAGTATTTAAATCCACGCTATACGGGCGTGGTCTAGATCCTTTGCCCGCCATAATTACTCACTAGCCCCTCGATCACTTTTGGATAGTTTGGGTTTAAATTCGGATTGAATCTGCGCTTCAATCATGATGCGCTTAAACTCTGCACGTTTTTCAGGATCAATGATAGTTGCAATGAACCGCTTGGTTTGCTTTTTCATTTTAAATGTTGAAGTGGGTTTTGTCATAGTAATAATATTATATTATGTTTTTGTATTTAAGTCAATAGTGTCCGCTCAATGTCTTCTTCCTTACATTCAGATCCATATTGAATCTCCACTATTTGTAGTGGTTGATTAGTTTCGTTTGCCAACTGATGCCAGTCAGTCACGGGGATCCAAAGGTGCTGTGAGTTGGAAAAATCACCCACTTTAACAACACCATGCTCTCCTTGAGTGTAAACTGTAGCAGTACCTGAAACAACAAACCAAAATTCAGATCGATACTGGTGACGTTGCATACTGAGTCGATTTCCAGGATTCACAGTTAACTCTTTGAGTTTAACTTGTTGACCGTATTCATGGAGTACACGATAATATCCCCAAATACGGTTAGTTTTGGGTGCTTTCCATTCTTCAAGTACCCAACTGCTGGAATTTTTTTTATCTTCGCCACCTACACCAAAGGCAAACGTTAAGTTATCATCTATGATGTCCATTTCTGGGATATTTGATGAGGTTCGATCACCACCGTTTGCAAAAATGATAAGTGCATCAGGGAACTGTTGCCTAACTTTATGGATTGCATCGCGAGCACTACCATCACTGTCATTAAACTCTATCACTGAATCAACAACTCGCATGCTTCTAACTACCGCAGCCCTGTCTGCCCAACTCATAAACGGTCGACCTTTTTTGCGGGTCAACCATTCGTCTGAATTGACTCCCACTACCAAAATATCACCAAGTGCACGAGCTGCTTCAAAGTATGCAATGTGCCCGTAATGCACAGGATCGAAACCCCCAGTGACCAAAATAATTTTCTTCTGCATTTTTAAAATATTAAATATCCTATCAGTTAATTATATATGAAAATAAAAATTTATCAATCTTTTTTCGATCATTCCCAGATAAATTTGCTAACTCCTGAGTTTACTCCATTTGATAACTCGAAAAATGATCCTGATTTGAGAGAAACTGGCATTCAAATGGGTTGTTACACTGATGCTATTGCAAGCAACACTGACATTTGGGGTGTCTTTAGCTGGAAGTGGAAAGAAAAATTACCAAACTTAAGCGCTTCACAAATTTTAAGTTATTTAGAAAACAACCCCGGTTATGATGTTTATTTTTTTAACCCATTTTCTGAATTAGAATCGTATGTTCCCAATATGTGGGAACAGGGGCAAAATTATCACCCCAATATGTTGGCCATTTGCAAAGAGCTGTTTCCCTATTTAGGGCTCGATGTTAATTTGTTATATGAACCTATGTCTTACAATACAATTTGCTGGTCGAGCTTTTATCTGGGTAATAAAAAGTTTTGGGATGAATGGTTGGCATTGATAAAACGTTATTTGAATTGTATTGAGTTTTTACCAGAAAGTATTAAAAAATATCACAATTCGTCAGCAAACTACATATATGATACAGAATTGTGGTATTTTCCATTCATACAAGAACGGCTATTCTCCACATTTATCTTAGCTAACAAGCATCGGTTCCTTGTTAAGGGATTTAGTCATGGGGTCGAACAACTTGATGATTTTCACTTGAAATTGCGGGCAATGAAACACCAAGCAGTTGAAATGGGCGACCTCAACTTACTTAAGAAATGGAATCAGATTAGGTTCCAAAGGTACAATCCTAGTACAGATTTGATCCCTGTCTGGGAACAAATAAAAACTAGTCTTTGAAACTGTTAGTGTTCAAATTGTTTGAGACGATGATTCAAATATTGCACAATTTCCTGATACACTAATTTAATGTAACGGTTACGAACCATTGCTTCACGACGGGTTCTGGGGTCTTTAGTGAACTTACCAGTTATCCAATTTATATTGTAGATAATGTCGGAAGCTTCAATATTTTTAATTTGCAACTCTTCAGGTGTGGTTGCATCATCAAACCCATACGATTTAATAACTTCATATGCTGCTTCATGAGCAAACGCTGCCATCTCTTGAGGGCTAGCATAGTACAACTTATAGTATTTTTTCTCAAAATCAGGGTCGATGGGTTCATTTGCGTGACTTTTTTGCCAATGACTTCTATACGTTTTTACAAATTCGCCAGGTTTTTTATCCAAATAGCTTCTGTAAGCAGTATTGTGCCGACCAACATTATGCTGCTTTGCATGTTGCAGCACATGAACTAATTCATGTATTACAGTTCTCGTAAACTTGTGCAAAATTGTATTAACCCTGCTCTCTACATGCCACCACCACCGTGATTTGTTAGTTCTATTGGAAAATTCGGCGCAAACTTCATGAAATCCCGCAACACGGTCTTCACCATCATAATTATCATAAATTATTTGGAATACAGAATCCATGATTGTTTCAGTAAAGTCTTTAGAAATTTCATCACTTAGTGTAATTGAGGTACCAGATGCATATCCGCCGTAACTTTTTGGGATTTCACGAAAAACAATGTATGTTAATACATCTGCACCCAGCGCCGCATTGAGGGATTTGGTCAAGTTGACATGCATTGCTTGCTTGAAGTTTTCTGAAAAGTAAGCTTTAGCAATCTGTTGAAATCGAGTATGTGATGCGTCATTGCTGGCAAAGTCTTTACTAGCAACTGGTGACATAATCTCACGTAGTTCCGCCATTAGAAAAAATGCATCTTCCACGCTTTTATATGTGGCAGAACGGATTACATCAATGTAACGATTGGCGCTTATAGCTTCGGTGATAAATTCTTTGTAATACATAACAAAGTATTTATTAAAACACACCAATCACACACCCTTGTGACTCCAGCCTTTCGGTAGTTACCTTGCGGTCTAATGTGCTTTAATAAATGTCTAGCCACCAGCACCACCCGGCCCTAGACTGAGGTGCTTACCCTGTCTCACATTACTGTTTTGGAACAGCTGTTGTCAACCCAAGATATTTTCCAGTCGCCGTAAATGGCCTTGCGGTAGATCTTGCGCACCGTGTCTATTATGGAATGACAATATCCCCAGCAAATTAACGGACGCTGGCCCCGGGTAATATAACAGGATAGTTGTCTACTTTTTGTTTTTCTTGGTGAGAAATCGAAACTCACTCAGTTGTTGAACTATTGATATTTCGCTTTCGCTCAATCAATTTCTTTAACAACAAGCTTTTAAGTTTAAAAGGGTTGCTGAACCTATCCTAAAACTAAAACAACACTAGCGACAAATTTTCACTCGATTTCCTTTACAAGGACCCACGAGCACCTTTATCGCGGATTTGGGCAGTATTGCTACTACTGGGGTGAACGCGGCATAGCCAGTGATGCATTATTCGTTACTAACAATTCCGTAGCCCATAATGTTCCCATACGCATCTCGCATGGGACAGTTAGTGCCCACAGGTTGGGCCATATACTGGGGATATGCAGTGAAATACGCACCATTTCTGCAAATAGTTCCGTACAACACACCATTAACCCAAAATGTCATCGCCATTGCGCTTGATGCTGCTAACGCTATAGCAGCTACAAAAATTGTTTTCATGTTACTTATTATACATTCTAAAACACACTTGTCAAGTATTTTTTAGAATGGACAAAAATAATCTTGTCCTCGGTTTTTAGCAGTTTTAACTTTTTCCAGTCTTCGCTCTGCTTTGCGTGATTTCTCATGTTTTCCTGATTTGCGTTTGGCTTGTAACAGTGCCAAAACAACATGATTGCGTGGTTTCATTTTTTACTCCTTAAAACGTGTGTTCTAGTGAAACATGTGTGTTTCTATATTGTAAATTACTATTAACAGTATCTGGTACTATTGAGAATCTAATTCTATTAGAATTTGTTATCATAATTGAAACACTAGGTACTAGTAACGGTAAAATAGGTGCCTTAGCATACCCAGTAATAACCCCAGTAGTTACTGAAAAGATAGCACGGTGTGTTTCAGCAGTACTAAAAGTCCAAGCTGCATAAGCGCTGTTTTTTTCACATTCACTATTTTTAAAATAGCCAACAGTTGCTCCGTTATCCCAAGAATAATATATCCCCGGTGTGCTATTACAATATTTTGAATAACTGTGAGCTGTAAACAGATGAACTCCCATTACATCAGACTTCGCTGCCGTACAACAAGTTAACAACAGCGCTGTTATTAGTGTTTTCATAACGTATTTAGTATACTACACACTAAACTTAAAATACAACAGAAATTTGTTTTGTCAACTTATTCAGGAACAAATTCGATGACGATCTTGTCGTTGATGCTCATCTTGAGAGATTTATCTGCATTGATGTGGTAATCATAATCCTCTACATAATCATCCAGGATATTCACATCATCGATTGCATCAGCGAGGATTTCCTCGTATCCGAATTGTCCAAAGAGGGAACGTTCTGCTTGCTCCATGTCGATCTGGTCTTTGATCGAATCGGGAGTAGATTGCATCCAGATCAGATAGTCAACGATTTTGACGTAGTCTTGCTGCGCGATTTTAACTTGATACATAATTTCGTTACTCTGTTTGTGTTGTGATGTCTCTATTATACAACAGTGGGATTCGAACCCACACACTCCAACTGTTTCGCTACCGCATTGTTCACGGCTTGCATCCCCTAGGTCACGGACCTTTACTGTCGGGATCAACTTAGGCGCATAGTTAGTGCTCTCCCAATTGATAGTATGTTGCACTTGATTTTTTATATAATAACAGCAGTTTAAATTGATGTCAATGGTGCACGTGGGTCAAAATCACAGTGTGGGTCACCATCATAGTCTAAAGTAGCAGTTTTAATAAAGTCTGCCAAATAGTAATAAAATTGTTGCTCAAATCCATAAATTGAATTTTTAACCCACTGTCGTTTAACCCTAAAAGGAATTTTAACTTTCTCCATTGCTGTATAAAACTTATGTCCAATTGACGGAGCAAACATAAAATTATAATAGAATTTATAGTACAATTCCCAAGTTTGATCTGCATCATTGTATACTACTGGAGTTACATCAAACACAATCGTGGGATCATTGCACTCTACAATACCCCACTCACCTGCCTTCATCCCATCTAACCCACCCTCATCTTTTCTAGCTCTCATAAGCCACCATCCGGGTGCGATTTCACCATAGTAAATTGGATTTACAACACATTGAGTACACATAATATTTTATAGTAAGTTAGCAAACGTATTTTTAATTTCTTCAATCAACGTAGAATTTTTAGATAGTACTCCAAGACCGGCTGAATGTGTAAACATCATTTTTGGCATGTCAATTTCGTCAAACACTTGGCGAACTTCTTGGAATGCAACTACATCATGCATTAAGACAACTGCATTTTCATTTAAAAATTTACTCCAAGTAACAAAATCATTTTTTGCAGCTTCATATGTGTGTAACCCGTCTATATGAAGTATATCAATAGATTCTTGCCATGTCATAGCAACTTCATCAAAATATCCTTGAATAATTTTAACATTTTGGTAGTCGTTGGTTTGTACAACTTCTGTTACAACAGCCAACGCATCACTATGATGTCCTGCATGGGCATCTCCAGTAAAAGTATCAATGCCGTATACGACTCCATTTTTTGGGTTAGCGAGGCAAAATGTACTATAGCCATAGTCTACTCCCAAATCCACAATAACATTGGGATTAATGGCTGAAACTAACCATTCAGCAAACGCACGGTGGCCCTTCCACGCGCTAGGTAATGTTTCAATATCTTTCATTTGCAATTTTGGTTTGTATGATATTTTGTCAAAAATGTTATAAAAATCTCTCGGAAGTGATGATTCATCAAAATCACAAGTGTCAGAGGTTCTATTGTATAAATCAGACCCAAGTTCAATTACTGTTCTAATTCTATCCAAATCTGTATATTCATCATAGTCGTATTCTCGATGAGCTGCATTCTTTATTTTATTTTGTATATAATACTCATCACCCCAATAGCTAATATGCCAACCAGCATTGTGTATTTCAGTGAATCCACTTCGATAGTCTCTCAGCCATTGAGCACCTGCATGTTTTGCTACGCTGTTAACAGTAACTACTGGACCATACCAATCATTAGTTTGTAGTTTTCTAAAATTATAATAAAAAACATTTTGTTTCAACACGCGCAATTTATAAGAATCATTATCCAAGTCATTCTTAAAATGTGGTATAAATTTTCGATCTGGGATTTCATCACAGTCCCCGACTATTACAATCGCGTCGTCATCAAAAAATCGCAATGTGTCAGTTATATGATCTCGTTGCTGGTGCTCCACTTGCCAAGATGCATGACTCAAATCTAAACTTGTTATTTTTTTATCAAAATTGAAATCAGATATATTAAAGTATTTTGGACTATAAATTACTTTATCAAGGTATTTTTTATAACGTGATTTATTTTGTAAAAAGTTTAGCGGTTTGGGGTTACCAGCATATGTAATATTTGACTCAACTATTACAAAATAATCAACATAATCATACAAATATTCCAGACGACCTTCGAGCACATCGTACTCGTTATAAAACATGAAGCAGTCAATTATCATAATTGAATATTTAGTTATACTAAAGTGCCATAATCAAAAACACTTGCCACCATTATACAACAGTGCGTCGGGCTATTCCCTCGAATTTAAAATTCTCTCTTAACAAATATTTTTGATTATGGCAATTAAATTATTGTGTGTGAAATTTCACACACATTACATACGCGCATTTTTATGACGTATTTTTAACCCATTTTTCAGTAAAAATACCCATCGGTTTGACTTCACCACTATAATAATAAAACATAGTTTCATTACTAAATTCTTGACGGAAATTATTTTTAACAAATAAATTTCTAATCATATTGACATCACGGTATTCAGGGTTTACATGATTGTTATGTAACTCAATATAAATTGTGCTGAATCGTTGAATGAGATTATCTGAGCAATTTAGCAAAATGTCAAATTCTGATGACTCACAATCCATTTTCAAAACTAGTGGTGCAGTTTGATCAAAATGATCGTTAATTACTGTCTCAAGGGTTACAGTGGGGACAGCGAAGCTGCTATCTAAATTGATTTGAGATTCCCCACCATTATCATTGATAGTAACAATATCATTGTCTAAATCCATAACTGCACGATTAATGGGCGTTATATTAGAATAACTTTTGACATTTTCATATAATTGATGATAATTTTTGGGACTTGCTTCTACAGCAAGAATTCGTGCTGCACCATTTGCAGCGCAATATAATGAAAAGAATCCATAATTAGCACCAATATCAACGATATTTTTACCTAAAATTTCTTGTGTGTTTACACGATATGTATTTGATTCAAAAATCTCGTTGTAGATGTAAGGATGTTGATCTTTTAGATGAGTAAAATTGTAATTAGTTGTTGTCATAACTTATAGACTATAAGTAAAGATATTAACCCAAGATAATATCTTTACTTATGGTGCCTTTGACTGGATTCGAACCAGCACGCCTTAAACTTCAGCGCCGCGATCTCAACACGGTGGGTCTACCTAATTCCCCCACAAAGGCAAAAACAGGATCACTTATTGACTGTTGCTCTACCACTGAGCTACCATGACAGGATGGATTTGAACCACCGACCGACAGTTTGCTTAAAATGTTTGCTGAACTGATCCTAATATCTTATTATACTGAAATCTTCTTACGATTGTCGACTGGTGAATTCATAATTTTTTCAACTTCTGCACCAACTTCACATATAAAGCCGGCGAGTACGTCTGCATTCGTTTCAGAATTAGAAACTGATACGTTTGCTGATGCTCGCCACTCATCTTGCATGGTTTTTTTTGTGTACAAAGTACCAAACCCACGGGTGCATGTGGTAAATTCAACGCCCATAAAATCTCTATTTTCTTTATTTGGCGGCGTAGTTGCGCGGCGGCCAACCATAACAGCATAACCGTTATTGGTTTTATAAAAAGTTTCTGGATATATAACCCAAGAAACAGTGTTTTTATCAGATTTGAATATTTCAAATGATTCAGCCGACGCTAGTGTTGAAACTAGCGCCAATGCGATAAATGCGTATTTCATAATAGTGCGTTCGTATAATTACATTATAGCATGTTAAGATGCTGACGCCAAGTATGCATTAAAATTTTCTTTACGACTTGCTAGACCATGGAGTCCTGGGTTGATAAATTTAGTAACACTAGTAACATTGTGAAAATTGTCAACATTGGGTTGAACTCGGTTTTTCCAAAACCAGACTGCAATTTTAGCGGCTATTTCTGGTCTTGCAGCCAACATTGGGTTCTCTTCTAGTGGAAGGCCCAATGCTTGCCCAGCAATTTTATAATTCCAACGTCCAGTTAATTGGATGAATCCTCGACCTTTATATCGTTCTCCATCACCTGATAGCATATTGCCAAGTATTTTTGCCAACTTGGGTGAAAACTTGGGATCGTATTTTTTAAAATTTGATTTTTTTCCAATCTCGCTAAGTGAACTAAAATCTGCACTCTCATGTGCACACTGTGCCATAAAAGCAGCTAATTCCGCACCAGCTAGCCCTGCACGTTTAGCAACTGACATTAACAGGTGTTCAAGATTATTGTTAGTAATGGGGTTCACTACTACTTGCTTGGCAACTTGTTTTGCTGATTTTTTTAAATGCACTGCTGGATTTGTTCGTTCTGGTGGCTGTGCAAGCTGCTGTGCGAGTTGCTGAGGCGGTGTGCCCGTTTGGGGGGTATTAGTGTCAAAAGCACCTTTGACTGCCATACCTCCTGCACCGCCTGCGCCAATAGCACCTGCAATTGCAAGATTACCCAATGTGTCTTTCCACCCCTCGTCAACTTGACTACAGTTTTCTGATATAAGTTCATTTATGCGCATAATAAATTATTTATCATAAAAAAAGCACCATTAGGTGCTTAGTGGCCTGCTTACTTTATACAGGGGCTAGTTTTTTATGGCCAGTCAGTGTAATTACGCCAGTAGCTTACGGCTACTATTCGGACGCCTTGCTGCAGAAGGAACTCTAAGCGACTGTTGCAGCATAACCGTTAACGTCAAACGGTCCTAAGGGAATTCTTTTAAAACCAGTAAGGAATATGATTTTTAGGAGTTAAGCAAACTTCATGGTCAGGATTTAATGAAAATTTTCTCAGTTCTTCTTTGGCTTTCCTGCGCTGTGGTCTTTCTACCACTTGTTTGCGAAACCATTTTGGCCCGTGGTAATTCATACCTTTTGTCTTTGCATCACTGTGGAAGCGCGCAGATTCTCGCTGATACTCAAATGTATCATACGCCAAAGAAAATTTTTGCATATCTGAACAAAATATACTGATTGGTTCCCAATCAGAGCAATATAATTTCTTTGCAATTGGATCAAAATGTTTTTTTCCTTCTTTTTTACGGAATGTTCTAGACATATAGTTCCTCACAACAAATATATTTATTAATTCTGCTTATCCATGTATTAATTATAGAGTTTAAAGACACGTATGTCAAGTAGAATACATATTATTGTACTTTGATTATGAATCAACACACAAATTTTATGTATCTCATCTCATTACTTCACATTAAACGTCATCACTGCCCTTGGGTCATTTAATATCCCAGTTTTTTCAATTCTTTGCAAATCTGCACTTTTACGGTCACCGTCAGGCGGGAACACAATTATACGCTTTATATACTTACTAGCATTAGGTATGTCACCATGAATAACTTCCTCGATTTCATTTTTATTAAGAGATCGATAAGAAACTGGTCCTTTTACATTATCATAACGTTGTAAGTTCTGGGCAAACCACTCAGTATCAGTGTCATCATAAGGGCGCAACCGTTTTCCAAAATCACGTTTTAACAAATCTTGATCTAATACAAATACAACCCCAGTTGCGTCGTCCCATTTGTACATTTTATCCCAAGCAAAACTTGTTGCTACTTGATAACTTCTAGTTAGGCTAACTGTCTTAGACTGCCCTTTTACTGATGTTGGGACGACTGTACTGTGTAATGACATGTTAGCTTTAATCAAATTTGCTTGTAAAATAGCAACAGCGCCACGTAGCGATGTACCATGATATAAGTCTGCCCTGGCTTGCTCGTTGATTGAGCTTTCAAAAAGTTCACGTATTCTCATAAAAATATATCATGCAAATTTGCTGTAAAGTTCTTGGAACTTTTGAAAATATTCACGTTGATTAGCTGGCAATTTGGCAGGGTTTGTTCCGCGGAACAAACTAACTAATGATCGTGCTTCATTTTCTAAAACCCTGCTGACGTCTGCACTAGGTTCAGACAATTTGGCATACAATTGCCGTTGTGGCCACAACGCATCAACTCGTTTGGCAAACTCCATTTTTGGGGATATTTGCTGCACTGGTTTAGATTTAGGAGCATACTGAGCATTGGGTTGTTTTTTAACTTTTTTAGTTACCGCAGTAGGCGAGGGTTCATCAACGTCAAGAGATTCAATATCCAACGGGGCGTTTACAGTTTCATTGGACCAACGCTTTGCTGCTTGTTCTTGCCGGTTCATATTTGGTGGTTGGCCAGTTCCAATGGCATCATGACTATAAAGACCAAAAATATCAAGCCGACCATCATGAATACGATAAACAATGCTTATATCAGGAGTTAAATGTACATGCGCAATATTACGAATTTCAGGTCTATTAAAATTTCCCTTGGGTTTAAATCTTTGATCACTGTTTCCATAACCACCAGTTTCAGAACCAGGTATATTCCCATTATAAGGGACTTTTGATTTGTGTTCTATGAATTTTAAAATTTTGCTGGTTAAAATATGACGAATATTCGCATATTTTTCAAGTGTGCTTTCATACTCTTTACCTACAAATGTTGGAATTAAGTTTGTCGTATTTTCATCAAGCTGACTAGTTAATTCACTAATACTAAATTTCCTAGACCCAGAATCAAAGTTGATAATACTGTTTGCTATAGCACGCAGAGTATCTTCACTAAATGTATGGTTACTAGTTTGAGTTAAGGATTCAAATAACTCTATAGAGTCGATTTTTAAATAAATTGCATTCGTATTCATGCAATTATTTATTACAATAAATGCATTTAACCACTAAGATTAGCCAAGTCAATTAGGCATAAATTCTTGTCTATAATACTTTGGACTGCTGACAATTGCTTTTGAATAAAGCGCACCGCGTTCGGTTTTGCGCAGAATAATTTCACGCAATTGCTCAGGTGTCAAGTGAACCAGTTGTGTCCACTCTTGTTGGAGTTTGTTTTTAGTTTCGTCTGTCATATTTTTAGTGTGTAAAAAGTTGAAACCCCAAAACTTTTTGAGTATTGGGGTTTATGATATTGGGCAATTTTGATTAACTGTTGATTAACCGTTTAAACCCTGCGTACATGAGCCCGCTGACAACTGTGTTGTTGCCGCTTTTTTGCGGCAAATTATAGTTGCGATGCTTGAGTTTAACAAATTGCAGACTCATAGTATTCTTTAAAGTATAATATTATACAACTATTTATACACCGTGTCAACGGTTATTCGACTATATGGCGCACTAGTCCCATAAATTTCTCCAGAATATCTTTTTTGGGTAAACCAGTGCCCGGAACATGCAAGAGAAAATCACCTGGTGCCCACTGCCCGTCGTTTCCAGTTTGGTCAATAGTACTCTTATAAGTATTCCAGTAAATTTGTTTATATAAAAAACTGTTAAATGTTTTTTGTGGAACAAATTTAAACAAGTGCTCGTACTGCGGCATAGCCTCAATCATGGCCTGTTGCTCCCACAGGCAATGATCTTTATATGTTGGTCCCAAACTCCAGATATATTCCAAATATGCTCGAGTCTCTGGGGTATTTTTTAACATCATGCTACCAGAATTGATACCATTGATATCTTTAGCAATTACAATATTATAATTGTCATCTATGAATGATTCTAGTTTAATGTAGAAATTTGTTATCAGTGTATCAGTATCTACCCAATAAATCCAGTCATAATCTGGATGTTCATTCATAGTATCCAAAACTAACTTAATTTTTTCATATGCAGGGGTATATTTAAATCCACTAGTACGAATGTGGTATGGGTATCCCCAATGTTCGCAATAAAGTTTTTTATTTTGCGTCCAAGTAACGTCTGCGAGTGATTTATACCCATCATCCCAAACTAAGCAAACTGCTATTTTTGTCATTTTATTGTTTAAAAGTAAAATCCGTTAACTCTGGGAAACCAAACATCGCCATAGCCGTGTGGTGATCGAAAATTATCCCAATCTTGACGACTTTCACACCAAAACGTTTTGCCAAGACCAATTGCGATTGCCAATGGCATACTTTGGTTACCAATAAACATTTCACATCCCTGGATAACCCGCGCCATTTCCAGCATGTCACTTACTGGTTGATACTCAACCGATGCATTGAACTGTCTATTAAACTGATCATGTTCTTCAGGAGTTCCTACGAACACTGCTACTTCATTAAGGCCTTCATCAATCCAATCACTCCAAGCTGTCTCATTTGGATCACGGCCTTGGAGATAACGCCCAGTTCGATTAATTACAATTGTCTTACCAGGAATTTTAATAGGGGCAACTGGTTCCAACCAGGGTAGTGTTACTAATTCACGTTTATATCGGTTAATGTCTAAACCACAAGTTAGCGCATACGATTCAGTCTGATTCCCTTGCCAACCCTGCGGGCCATGTTCAGTGAATTTATAATTTTTTGTTAAATCATGCGTGATTAGTTCATTACGCCAAATATTTAACGAATGAACATAACTTTGTTGTTCAAGCAGTGGAAATAAAAAATCCAAATCTTCACGTGTGTATCGTCCAGCATGGGGACCAGCATTAACTGCTCCATATGCATTCCAAGCGAGCTCGTTAACACCATTTAACTGAATGTATACGTCACCACCCCCAAGAATGTTAACTACATTCATAGCATAAATGGTGTCGCCAAGTGTTCCTGCGTGTAAGAAAGACTGCTGTTTATTTGTTGTTTCTCTCATTTATTGAGAATACAACATAATGATCAAGTTGTCAAGAGATTATGTATCATTCGATTTGCCGATAGCGGCATATGGAGAGAAATATGCCGCTATAAAGCATCCAATTAAAAAATCAAAGAAAATATCCACTATAAACATACTTAATACTCCAGTATCAAGTATTTAACGTTTATTGCGTTTGATATTTACGTTTAATGTACTCTACAGCTTGTTTATCACGGCCTGTTAAATGATCAAACTTACCAGACAGAACACTTTGCAGTAGTTTAGGTGCAGATTCAATGCGTCTAGCTTGTTTATGCCAAGGTAAATGTACTGCTATCATTTGATCAGGCATTACATCCTCTAAAACAAAGGGGTCATGCCACTTATTTTGATTTACATAAAATTCTAGCGTGGGCTTAGATCCTGGCGGCCCATAAAACCCCCACTCACTTGCATAAATGCCATACGGCCCTTCAATGCCACGAGCATGTGTTAATAACAGACCATGTTGCAGTATGCTGCGCAATGCTTCTTCACTAGTTTGATGATATAACCTGACAGTGCCTGGTGGTATTGGTGCAGTACCGGGCTCTGGTGGTACTGCGTCTAAGCCCAATGGTGCTTGTTCTATTATAAATTCTTTAGCTCGCATTAAGCTATTTAGTCGCTCTCTGGGAATAGCACTGTATCTACAAAACGACGCATCGTATCTTCAGGAACTCCCATGGCAACCATACTGTTGATCACATGGGGATTCTTCTTCTGATACCTACAGTATTTGTCTTGTGCCATGTGGTAGTCACTGAGTGACTCTTGGGTTTTCCCCACATTGAGCATATAGTACTGAAGACTTTTAATCGCCAAATCACAAAGTGCGTCCAGTTCAGCACCTTCAGTAACATTACCAGCTGCGATCATACTAGGACTAAATATTGCTTGTGCCCATTCGGGAAGCTTGCGTGGTTTGCGCCACTGGTAATCAGCAACTTCATCGCGAAACCAATTTATCATATAATGATTAGATTCGCCACCACTACTAAAATCATGAAACGCACCAGTGATTTTATTTGGGCCACAAACTGCATCAAAACCCCAAATGGGGCTTGGATCATTATAATGTGGAAACACTGTAGAATGAACAATGTAAATATTGTGTGTCTTCCTAAAATCCACAACTTCCAAGTGCGCTCTACGATAACGATTACTGGAAAATATTACATTTGACCAATTGTAATCAGTTTCAACATGATTAGATGATGCAGTGCTATTCAGACTAAAAGTGTCCAAAATAGTATCAGCTAACTCATTTATTTTATTCCAGACTGCGGTCATATTCTTTCATAATATAAATTGCCCAATCAAACGCTACTTTGGCTTCTTCAGCCATGCTGTCATTTAGATGTTCGCGGAATGCTTTGATTAGCTCTGCACGATCTTGAAAATCCATACTGGAATGCGGAGCATCGATTACACGCTTGATCATTTGCCCGCCATGCAAATCACCCATATGCCAAGTGTACAAGTGTGCCATAACTCGGTGTACATCAGGGTACAGTCCCATGATGTATTGGTAATACGCAATCGCACGAGGCGAATATGTGTTTACTGTTGGGCCACCTGTCATTTCTATATAGTCAGCGTGAAGCTTAAAGGTACGGCGCAAATCAGGAAACTGCTGTAACAAATCACTTTCTGCCAGACAACTTTCAATTGCATTGTAAAAAAGTGTCTTTTGATATGTGAAATCTCGCCAAACTTTACGAGGCATTTTATTTGCAAACACTGCTCGCATAAAAGCAGTGTTTTCAGCTTCAGCATGTTTATCTGCAGTCAATTCTTTTAAACTCATATATTATTCAGTTTCTACTTTTACTACCAAGGGAAAATCATTAAGTCTGGCCAACTCAACCGCCTCGAATGCTTTTTGTTCAGCAATTTCATAAGTGTAAGTGCCTGCAACTGCTTTACCGTTGGTATGTATATCTATAGTTAAATCAATTGCTTTTTCACTAGAATGGTTAAAAACTTCAACGAGCATAAGAATTACAAATTCCATAGTAGTAACATCGTCATTACAGACCACTACTTTAAATTTTTTAGGCTCTTTAAGAGAACGGACCGCTTGCTTCTTTTTTTCGATTACGGGAGTTTCAGTTATCATAATAATTTAAAATGTTAAAAAGGGGGCAGAGCCCCCTGCGATCATTCAGTAGCGATCTTTAGCACTCGAGGTTTGAGTGCTTCAGGAATTACCCGTTTGATTGCAATTTTAAGCACACCGTTTTTAATGCGTGCTTCGCCGACTTCCATATGTTCAGCCAGTGTGAACGTGCGTACAAAATCTCGCCCAGCTAGACCACGATGGACGTATGTGATACCTGAATCAGTGGCTTCGGAACTCTTACCCGTAATCACAATTTCATTTTGGTTTACTTCAACACTAACGTCAGCAGGATCAAAGCCAGTTACGGCGACCTCAATTTCATAAGTGTCAGCGTCAAGTTTTATAATATTGTGAGGCGGATAGTTGTTAGTGACCTGATTTGTGAAACGCTTTTCAAAGTTATCAAAAATCTGATCAAATCCAACAAGTGCACGGTTAAGCGCACTTGTGTTGATCCGGTAAGATTGGTCTGCAGTTTGGTTAGTCATAATTTTCTCCTTTAATTTAAGTAAGACTAATGAGCATTATTGCTCTTGTAACATAACCTATAAAGTGTTATGTACGTATATATTTATACACGAAACTCCAAGAATTGTCAAATTTCTATAGTGAAACTTGAATCAAAAGCGCTAGTGTTTTCATAGCCCACGTATCCACGGGGATTACAAACGACGCGGGTACTACCGATCTGATAATCAAACTGATGATGAGTATGCCCATGGGTCCAGAGTTTAATTTGTGGATGGTCTAAAATAAACTCACTCAAATCACTCACAAACGCACCGTTCATCGTAGTTTCATTAGCATATGATGGGTCCGTACTTAAATGACTTGGCGCATGGTGGGTGATAACTACAAAAGGTTTATCACCAAAACTATCAAGTGTTGATTTAAAATAATCCAGTGTTTTCTTATGTTCAGCCACAGTAGTCTCTGGTAGCAGCTTATGATACAGGCTTTTTTCCACATAGTGATTTTGAATTACTTTGAAATCATTCATAGCACTTTTGACTGTCCAAAGAGTTATGGGATCATTATTGTTCATATCAGTCCACAGAGTAGCACCCATGAATACAATCCCTTTGTATTCAAATGCTTCTCGATCAAGAAGCTGTACGTTATCTGGGAGTACGGATCGCAGTAAAGCAGCCGTTTTATCAAATCTACCACGGTAATGCTCATGATTGCCCATTGCGTAAAAGACTTGATCATACTTTGCACATTCTTTGTTGAAAAAATCAAAGTATCGATAAGTTCCAGCCGGGGTATCAAGTACTCGTGTTTGATGATGTTCTTTAGCCAAAGTGCACGCTTCACATATATCACCTGAAAGTATCAGCACTTCACCACCAGGTAGCTCTTGATATCCTGTTTCTAAGTGTAGGTCACTTATCACAGTTACTTTTATTCCCATAGATAATCCTTTAATTTTATACATTACAAAGTTGAGCTAAAGCTCAACTGCTTCTACGCTTCGCTTGAAGCATTTTTTATTTACTTGATACAAAAACATATATTAATAATCTCATCTAGATGTAGAAGTCACATTTTACCCGGGTAGGGTAAAATAAATAGAAACCTCATCTGAGTGTTTTCTTATCACCAAGCAAAGCAACGTTACAGAGGCGGTCGTCCTGTACCTCAAGTTGCCGCATTTACGACGGAAGCTACTATGCACATGCTGGCAATACATAGTAACACGGAGTTGTGTCTTTATCAACAGAGCTCCTTCTTTAGCCCATAATACATCGTCCTGTTCAAACAACCAAATCAGTTTTACGTAGGCGTATCTGATCTTCATCCTTGCGGGTAGTGGTTGAGTCCCTATGTGACACGATAGGAAATTCCATCCCTGTGATCCTAGATCCAGGTGTAGGGCGTCCGATTTGAGCCGACGCTAGCCATTGTCATTATATCCTACTAGTATACTGCCCATCCAACACGTCGTCAAATAACGTTTACCATTAAATAACTGATAAAGGAACTGTATGAAAAGTTTGATTAAGTTATTTTGGTTAGTGATGGGTTTTGTATTTTTGGGCGTTAGTTATATCGGGGTAGTCACGCCTGGTATTCCTTGGAGTACCCCAGCTGTAGTTGCTGCGTTTTGCTTTGCAAAGAGTTCAAAACGCTGGCATGACTACATGATGTATCATCCATTATTTGGTGAATTTTTAAGAAACTGGTCCACAAAACGAGTATTTCCAAAATATGGAAAATGGGCAATGGTAATCACTATGGATATTAGCTTAATTATTTTGTGGTTTACTACACAAAATATACAATTAGTATTGACTGTTGGACTAGCAATGGCTGGTTGCGCTATTTGGGCATTGAAATACCCCAGTAGCTCTGACGAGTATTATCGCCGAAAATCTACTGGGGAAAAAATTGGTTGGTTTAAGTAATTAACGCTTTTTAACGCCTAGCCCAGCATAAACATTCTGCACCCCTATAGCTTGACGCACTGCATCATGTAGCGCGTCGTGCTTACTATCCTTGGGCATCTGCGGATCAATACCCAAGTCAAAAGCAGTGCGTGTATCACGAATTTGATAAAATTGCCAAGGGACTGCACGATTAAATTGTCGATAGATATCTTCTAAGATAATAAGGTCAAAGCAAGAACCATGACTCCAGAATGCATCGCATCCCCAAGCAAATTTGTGAAATTGATCGATGCAATAATCTAAAGGCAATCGCCCATCTGGGCTAAATGCTTCCTCCATGATTGCTGGATCTTGCCGTCCCCACCAGTCAATAGTGGATTGATCAATGGTTCGACCTAGGTGGTCTTGATCATCCATGTTAAATTTTAGATAAAGTGTGTCTTCACCAATCCAATCACTATATGGATCAAAGTGTACTGCACCTAAAGTAAGAACAGTAGTATTAGGTAAAGTGCCTAAAGTTTCCAAATCCACCATCAAATGGCGTGCCATAAAAATCTCCTAAATTAAGAATTATTATAGCACGCTTTCAGTAAAAAAAGCGACACTTGCCGCTTAATTTTTATGCTGCGTTTGCTTGTTTAAAAATTAACGTAGCTGGCGCACCATGAACAGTTTCTGCAGTAATGACTAGTGTTTCCAAACCTGCTGATACTAAATTAATAGCATCAAACTGATAAGGCAGTAAAATCTTTTCAATAATGTTCTTTAGACCACGAGCATTAGTCTTAAGAGATTTGGCCTCTAATGCAATTGCTTCTAGTGCTGCATCATCAAAAATTAGATTAATCCCGTCAAGTTCAAAAATGTACTTGTACTGGGCAATTATGCTGTTTCTCGGTTCAGTTAGTACTTTGACCAGTTGTTTAACTGACAATTCTTCAACATCAGTGATTAAAGCAAATCTGCCAACAAATTCTGGAATGAATCCAAATTGAATAAAATCTTTAGGAGTCACATATTGTGTGTCAGAACTAGTATCGTGTGTATTTTTAACATTTGCGTGAAACCCCACACTACGTTTGGCAATACGATTTTGAATAATCTTTTCCATACCCACAAATGCACCACCACAGATAAACAAAATGCCACTGGTGTCCAACTCAACCATCCCACCACCTGGGTGCTTTCGTTTGTTTGAAATTGGCACTCTCATGACACTGCCCTCAATCATCTTGAGCATTGCTTGCTGCACACCTTCACCGCTGACATCACGAGTCAAGCTAGCGCTTTCACTTTTTCTAGCAATTTTATCAATTTCGTCAATGTATACAATACCCCGACTTGCTTTATCAATGTCACCATCAGCTTCGGCAATTAGCCTAGCAAGAATGCTTTCAACATCGTCGCCCACGTAGCCTGCTTCTGTGACACTTGTGGCGTCAGCAATAGCAAATGGCAAATCCAAATACTCAGCGATGCGTCTTGCAATTTCAGTTTTACCGCATCCAGTAGGGCCTAGCAGTAGAACGTTGGTTTTGTCCAGTCTAATTTTACTACTGGGGTTATTAATACGTTTGAAATGCTGACTCACTGCGACGCTGATAGCAGTTTTTGCACGATCTTGCCCAATAACGTGCTGGTCAAGGTATTCTTTGATTAGTGCTGGATTTAGAATCCGCTTTTCTCCAGTATCAGCGATAGTTTCTTCTTCATTCAGAATAGAAACGCACAAATCAATACAGTCATTGCAAATAGCACTGTTTACTCCAACAATGAGTTTGGCAACCAGTTCTTTCGATTTCCCACAAAAATCGCATGAGTCATTATGATTTTTTAACAATTAGAATCCTCTCTAAAAAGTGTTCAATACTATCTACACGATTGCCGTTAATGTGATTATAAATGTCAGATAACTCAGTGTGCTCAGTTTTATACCAGACATTGGAATTTGCCAAGTAATAACCGCTGAGTGTTTGTGTAGTGCTATTTTGGTTATCTAAGTTCAAATATGTATAATCACAGCGATTGAAAGCATATAGTATCCACGGAATATTTAGTTCTCCATTATACACATATAAATTTAAATTTTCACTGGAATCAAAATCTTTAAACCAAGAACTTACTGCACATTGCTCTTCTTCAGTCAAATGCATGAATAGAATGCTTGTGTTTAAATTTTCATAGAAATCCGGTGGGGTTATAAGTGTTAGTTTTCCATCCATATTATCGTGTTCTCAAATATTCTTGTGCAGCTTTTAAATATTGCTGCTGCGTTATATTACTTGCAGTACTTGCGGTTGGCACCGCACTGCGTTCCTGTTGATCTTGATTTTGAACATTTTGTTCAGATTCAAATTGCTGCTTTTCCACTAAGGGCTTTAAATTAGTAAAATGACTAAATGGGCTACCCAAGTAAGGATGCTGTTCTAGAATTGGGACCTCTTTGCTAGTTTTTGGATCGTCGTTAATTTGTAGATTTGTAGCAGTTGGTAGATTGGCACTCTGAGCTGGGGCAGGCTGTTCTCCACTATTTCGTTCTCGCATAATTTGAAAACTAATTTGAGCTGCTAACAATAGCACCACTGCTAGTGGATCAAACACTAAAATTAGTGTAATAATCATCCATGTAACTGCTCTTTCCAATAACTTGACGTCAGTGTCACCATAGACAAACTCTGCTATGTATTTAATGGGCCCAACTTCAGATTCAACATCACGGAGTTTGTTTCTTAACGGTAATGACTCTTCTATAAGATCGTTAATGCGCTGTTGCTCAGTTTCAATGTTAGAAATCAGTTGATCACGTTCTTTAGCTTGAGTCTTTCTCAATAGAACTGCCTTATTTGCACCACGTTCAGTAGTACTACGCACCATGATTTGATCAACGGACGTATCAAGTTGACCAAGAGATTTGCGATTAGTATCAATACGATCCCTGGCTGCTTGTATTTTTTGATCGTAAATTGCCAATTTCTCAGTGACTGCAGTACCAGCTAGCTTTTGGTCAGAGTGTGCTCGACTGAGAAATCCAAAAATACCAATTGATGTTATTAGCATGAGCACGCCAATAGCCACTAGCAAGTACGCTCGGATACTAACTGATGCATTTTTCCAATTGAGTTTAAGCCACATTGTGGCTACTAACTTGCTAGCTTCCAACGCAACTCCCATAATTATGATAGGAATCACTGCCGCAGAAAACACACTAGCAAGACCAACTACTGAATAGTATACAGCAACTGTTGAAATGCTAATACCGCTAATTAGCGTTAAGTACGCAACTAATTTTTCATTAAATGATGTCATTTTAAATTACCTCCTCATTTTTGCAGCATCCTCAGCAGCTTGGTGATTAAAGACGGGAACCAAGTTGGATTTGTGAAGAACTACAACGCCTAAGACTTTGTCCCCAGAATAGACTTTGGCTGGAGCAAGCGTGGCCACACCTACACCAGTGCCCAAACTTTTAATATGCTTGGTGCTGCGGTTTTCAGGAGACGACAATGAATATTCTAGTTTTTCAGGTTTCTTTTTAGAAGCTGGTTTACCAACTGCTGCCCACTTTTTTTCCAGATTCTGCCAACTGGCTTCAAGCTCACGCGCTCGTTGGGCTTCTTCGGCATTCCGGAATTTCTTTTTACCTTTTTGTTTGCCTGTAGTTGACAGGCTGGGGTGAACAATGTGCATCGACATATTTACTTTTCCTATATGCGCTATTATACAATAAAACGTAGTGTTTCAGACAAAAAAAGCTGCCGAAGCAGCTTGTTTAAGCGTTTACAAATTAGAATTTGTATTTGACCCCAACTGTGACACGATTGCCGTCAAATTGCTCAACACGAGATTGACCATATTGACGAGTTACATCAGCTACAACACTAACAGTGTTAGTCACGGGCAAGCTTGCACCAACACCAACGAGACCCACGTATCCATCCGCCCCGCGATTGTTGTCTAGATAACCAACGCCGGCACGGGCATCAACAGTCACTGGCCCCAGTCTGGCAAGATCATAACTGGTGACCAAGCTATAACGATTTTGATCAACTTCACCAGCAGTGGTGCGATCAAACCCAGCTGTAACTCCCAGATCACCATACTTATTACCAGCAGTAATTCCAAGACTATTGCGGTTAGCATTAACGTCGTGGGCCCCAACAACACCGAATTCGGCAGCGGCGGCGACAGAAGCGGCGGCAGCGAGGACGGCTGCAATAATAAACTTGTTCATATAAAATCCTTTAAGTTAGAAGTAAATTATAACTAAAAGGCGCGCAAATGTCAAAGTATATAACTAAACTAGCGACGGCGTATTTGGTACTTGGGATTAACCATTTCAATTGGGCTTATGCTTCCTCGACGTTTGGTCCAGTCCGGCGTCAATCGTTTAAACATGTGATTATAAACAGAAATTCTGCTTCTTAAATTCTGGTGATCATATTCTATGGCTTGGATAGCATTCTTTTTGCGCTTGATAAAATCACCCAGTATTTCAGTAACAGTTGATATAACAGTTGCGGCATTACCAGTACCAGTTAAGGATACTGCCTCTTTATCATCAAGGCGGCGGCCATCTATGCTCAACGCATCAAACTCAATCCACCAGTAACCACTGTAATCAGCTCCCAGTGGTTCATCATAATAATCATCATCAGCGTAAGCAGAATCATCGTAATCGCCAGATGCAATATCATGCTCTTCATGTTGGTACTGCATGTTTATGGCTTTAAATTCGTAAACTACGTTATCTATTTTAAATAACGCAGATGCTGCATCTTTGTCAAAAAGTCTCCACTTCCATTTAATGGCAGTTGACTCATTAATAAAATCGTAGTATCTCATGGTTTAATATTTAAGAATCTGCCGGGGCCACTGTGAACTGTGGTACTGAAAGTCCACTCCTAGTATACATTTGAATTGCTTCTGCCCTAGCTGATGGTTCATCCCTACCGCTTACAGTACCAATAATGCCACCATTCATATCAAGAATATTCCAACGTCCCCATCTCCCCGGTTCACTAGCTGGTTGGGACTGTGATGTATTTGAAGTTTGCGGTTCACTACTAGCACTTTGGCGATTTCGCTGTGCATTTCGTATAAAGCTAACTAACGCAGATCTTGGAATACTGCCAGCGACGTAATCTGCAAAATATCTAATAGTGTCTTGCTCGCGTGCTTGTGCTTCTTTTCGAGTTTGACCAGGCCTGCTCAAAACTTTATACAGCTTCTTCAAATATTCTTCTCTGTATTTCGTTTCATCACAAGCAGCATCTAATGCTACGACAAAACGCAATAGAGTATTTTCCAACTTTTTTCCATCTTCATTTAACCAATCACCACCGGGATGACGGAATTCAACGTAACCATCCTGGACGTTGACACTTGTGTATTTTTCTGTATGACGTGGATGTATTAGTGTGCTAGCGTAATGATTTAACCCGGACTTCATTTGTTCCAGCATTTCTGTCACTCGTTCCGGGTGCATTCTAATTATACGGCGAATTTCATTTAATGAATTGGTAGCGTAAGCGCTCGCCGCACGACCAAATTGTTCTAACATATAGGCGTCACCCAGTAGCAATACCAGTTTTACATAATCAATATTGCTCGATGGCTTACTTCCTGGTACACTGACATTCATGTGCAGACCAGTTGAATGGTTTGTATAGCACCCATTGGATTTTGCCCACTTGATAACTTGTTTAAGATTAGTTAATGCAGTGGGCAATGCTAATGGTGGGCTAATAAACTCTAAGCCCCTTGCACCTGAATCAGGTTTAATACTGGAATCAGGTTCTAGGGCATATGCATCAGGCAGTCGTTTAGCACCATGGTACTGTTCACTCCACTCAACATGCATGCCAATGTATTCTGAGAATTCATCTGCCACATCTTCAATTGTACGTCCACCACCACTTATTAAGTTTGGCCAAACAACACCATAATTATCGTATGGTAAATCACTCATGAACGGGTAATTTTGCCTAAAATACTCGTACTCACTGGGGTACTCTTCATCTTGGTACCATTCATCACGGGCACGATCGTAGATGCGGCCCTCATCATCCCACTCAGAGTCAAGCCAGTTTTGCTTTTTCTCTCTCACCAATTCGTCTACTAATTGCGCTAGGTCATCAGGCGTTAACTGGTCAAAGTTATTTCCGTATTCGTTGCGTATACTCGCTTCTGCTTCTTCTACTGCAGTTTCTGCATCAAACCAGTCAGAGGCATATTCATCAAAGAAATGCCGGCCTTCGTTTTGCCACTGGGTTGCCATTTGATCACTTGACCAAGATTCGTAATCACTTCTTAAGTTATTGACCATTCTATGAACAGAATTGCCACTGTTGAAATCCGATTCTTCAAAAAACTCCTCGATGCTATCAAAATCGTGAATCCTAATATCAGTGCTCATATCAGGCTCACCTTCAATATCATCGTCACCCATAGCAACGTCAGGGACTGCCATCTCAAACTCAATGCCCACCATCGCTTCAATACTGGAACTTGATTGTTTTAGATCTGTTGGGCGCATTGAGATTTCATTTAATTCTTTATCTTTGTCGGATTCTGATAAAGTGCGCGATTCTTCTAGTGCAGAGTTTGCATCAAATGGATTTTGAACAACTTGCCCAGTTTGGCTTATTAGTGCAGCACTCAAGGCTTGAATAAGTTTATCAGTAATATAACGCCTACGATTTGCCCCACGTAAAAATAAGTTTACTTGTATGGGGTTATCGCCTTTGATTTTGATCCAATGTGTCATGCGGTTGCGACCCTCATGTCCCACGACTTTGGCTAATTTGCTAAAATCCTCATCTTCCCATTCAGATGGTTCTCGAATTTCCAAAAATGGGAATGCAATTTTGCCTCCAGCCTGCATGTGCTTTTCAACGTCGGGATTTTGATCAGTACTAGCAAGTGGGTGTGATAATTTTAAAAACACACTAGGCCGCATTTGTACTTGTAGCCCAAAATAGTCAATATCCGTTCCCATTGCAGTACTTCCCCAGCCCGTGGGATCTAAAACTGCATCTGTAATAAATTCTTTTGCTCGCATCTACTATTTATTATTCAATAAAAAACCTGCAATAAGCAGGTTTTGTAGTTAGGAAAATTCTTTAATTTTCGATTGATATTTTCGACCGAAGATACTTTCCATAAGCGTTTGATACTGGTAGTCAGCATGTCGTTTGTACAAATAGTACAAGCCAACATTTGCATCTACAAGTTCACTAATATTCCGTGCTTTTAGTGCACGTTTGATGAAATACTCTGGGGTTAGTTTGTAAGTGTGTAACATAGTCAATTTTATTATAGGCATTTGCGCCCACATGTATTTATCGACTCTTGCGCACATGTGCGCGGGCAGCGCGTTTTGCCATAGTTTTGATGCTTTTTGCACGAACAGTAGTTGCCATTATGTGTGTGTCCTAAGTTAGAAGTGGGTGTTGTCAAAATTCGTAGAGCGTGTGTTGCCTTTGACGAGCTGTTAAGCCTCTCACTTGAACAACTTGCTATGCAAGTTTACCTCTACCAAATCATACACGAAGTATAACACCCTAAAACACTAATGTCAAGCGTTTGATAAGTCGTATAGCCCAATGACCCCAGGGCCCTTGCAGTTAACATTATTCATAAAAGTAAAAACTTGCCCGCGATTACTTATTTTGTTATAGCTAATGTGTATCCAAGGCATTCCAGAACCAGTAGTTTTATATTCTAGAATTAATTGATCATATGCTATCCCACTCGAATCTCGAATCCATTTTGCTATGTCAAAATATTCAGATTTGGTTGCCCCAGCAAATTGTAAGTCACAAGCTTGCCCTTTTGGATGTTGACTAGTGGGACTCCCTACCCCTTTTGCTCTAAATGAGCAAGTCATGAAAGCCTTGGGGTACTGCGCTTTTATAGGATCAAAACAGTTTTTAACCAATAACTCTAAATTTTCACAAACTTCTTGAACACTATAACCGTTTTCAGGCGCAATTGATTCAACATCGTACGGAAACACAACACCATACCGGTTTGATGGAGAAACTTGTTTAGTGACCGTTTTAACGTAATAATCAATCCCAGATAGCGCAGAACTAGCGGGAAGTAACAGAGTGTCATCAACTGAACCAGAAACTGTCACAGTTGCAGTTGTATACCCGGATAGAGAAGAACCGCCTGAAGTGTCAGACTGCGCTGGATTTGAACTAGCAACAGCACCTGCACTTAGATCAGTCAAACTGATGACGCCAGCTGTTACAAGTCCCTGCTGTGCAACGTTGACAGAATTTTCAGATTCTGTTTCACCTTCAAGAACCTGAATTGTGACTGCTTCAGTGGCATATGTTGGTGCACTGATAGCTGCATATGATGCAGCCTCGGATCCTTGTGGATCTAGCCATAGTGCCACAGGTACATGATTAACAAAAACATTTTCGCTATGATAAACATCAGCAATGTGCTTAACACCGTGCGCAACTGCACCTATAACATATGGCATATTTTTTCCTATTCAACTAGCATGTATTTATCGCAGTGCAATTCCAGTAGTGCCTTCCATATATTGAGTTGCTGCATCTTTTTTACTTGGGACCATTACAAACACATGTGCCTTTTGTAAAGTAAAAGTTTCTTTATCAGCAAGGAATACCCAAGGCATCATACCAAGACCTTGAGCACCAGCAGTAAGCGCCAATGGGCGATTAATACGAATTTCAGTAGCAGTTTCACTTTCGTAACGAGCAATGATTTCATCACCATTGAGTAGTTTGAGGCTAACAATGTCGCCCCCAGTAATAGGTTTTTCAATAAGCATATTTTTAGTTTTCTTCCAAGTTAATTAATTTTTCCAACATTACATAATGATCATACGCCTTTTTAAGAGCGGCGTATTTTTCTAATTTTTTAGGATCAGGATTTTCAAGAATAGCAAGTCTTTGCTGCATTTTTTCTAAAATAGACGACAATGGTTTACCATCAATAACCACGTCTTTACAATGCATATTTGGAGTAGACATTCCATTGGAAATGTTAATGTTGGAAAACGTTGGGCCCGTTACCACTGGGGCAGCGTATGCTACATTATCAACAGTAGTATAGATGTGCGACAAATTAGATGTCGATGTTGTTGTGTAAATCATTGATATACTTACGCAGTTCGATAAATCCGCCGACATGCTGACCGTCGACAAAAATCTGAGGGACAGTCCGTGCTGTAGGCACTGCCTCTAATAGGTCTTCTCGAGAATATCCGTTTCCGATTTTTCGTTCTTCAAACCCAATGTTTTTAGCGTTAAGTAACGCTTTGGCTTGATCACAGTAGGGGCAATTTGGTTTAGACCAAATAATGATTTGATTCATTTGGTCCCCTTATTTCGTGGTTCAACTTTGATAACACACGGGCTATCAATGTTATTAGCCCACAGATTGCACTTTTTACTCCATGCAACTAGCTTGTCACTCAACCAATCTAAAAACTGAACACGCAAGCATTTGTTTTTTTCTTCAATTTGGTTAAGTTTTGTTAATACTTCTTTAATTTTAGTGCCGTCTTCAGTAGGCTCAACACACCCGGCTTTCTTGTAAGTTTGTAATACTTCCTGTAATGACATAATTTAAAACTCCCTTTTCTTATTATAATAGGTCAATGCGCAAAAAACAATACTGTTTATTAAAAATCTATATCAAAATCAATACCTGCGTCGTCTCTGACAATAGTGTTGACCTTATATTGGTTGTTATCTTGCTCCTGTGGGGCTGATTGAGTAGACCCGATATTCAACCAATTTTCTAAATGCGGCATGGGATTTGTTTTGGGAAATTTATGCTCACATTCAATATCAAGGAATGTGTACACATCCTTAGCATTAAACAACGCCCAGTTATTAAGCATTTGTAAATTAGCACCCAGTAACTCACGCCCTTCGGAGAACAAGTAACGATTGAACGTGAGTTCAGATTCCAGTACTTCGTCGGCAATTGCTTTAATCTTGCCTTTGTTACGTTCATAAGCTGCACGACCTCGGTCAGTTGCAAGTTCAACTCTCAGTACTTCTTTATCAAGTTCAGCATGAACTTCCAGTTCATCCTGGGCAATCTTTTGCACAGCCTTACCAATGGGTTGGAACCAGTTAGCAGAACAAATAGTAAATGTAATACCAAACGAATCAGTAAACTGTAGTCGTTCCAGAATGAACAGCGCAACTACTCCCATGAAGAGCGCGTCATACGCCTCTTCTTCACTAATTTCACCTAGAGCGTACTTATGACTGGCTTTATACAAGTCGTCAAACACTTTAGCAATTGCTTCAAGCCGTTTGATAGATTCTTGAACTTTGAGAATTTCACCTAGTACTTCTTCAGGATTGTCAAAAGACATTCGAACGATTTCACTGTAAGTGGCAGCATGAACAACTTCGTTGTCAGAAACACGTTGCCAAGCAGCCCACAGTGAACTGTCAGTAATAAATGGCGCCAGTACTGGCGCAATTGCGCGGCTAGCAACTGAATCTGCTTCCCACTGCCAAGCTAATGTGCGAATCATCATGTCGCTAACTGATTTGGGGCAGTTTTTAAAATCGTTAAGACATTGACTGTAGTCAAACTCTTTTTCATCCCAGTCCAGGGATTTCATAGTTTTATACAATGCCCAAATTCGTGGATAAGGTTTGTAAACTGTGTTAAACAGTCCTTGTGACTTCCCAAAAAATAATGGCTGACTGGCAGCCATGTATTCTTCAGGAGTCTTGTTTTCATTAAAAACTTGACTCATGTATTTTCCTTTGTGTTAGAGTGAGCAAGACTCACAAAATTCTTGTTCGTGTGCGATAATTGACGGTGCGGTGTTCACAATAGTCACTGCTGTTTCTTCTTTATTGAGATCAACACCTGCGGATGTTAAGCTATTGACATAGTAACGCGTCTTAAGCCCGTACTTGACCATATCCAAGTAATCCTGAATCATTTGCGTCGAGGATACTTTTTCCTCACCAATGACTTTAACGTATAAGTCCGCGCTGATAGCTTGGTCTGTCCACTTTTGCATAATGGCGTAGAACTTGATCATATTGCTAGTGCTAATATCCCATGCACGCTGATACCGATTCTTGAGTTTAGTGCCGTCAGGTGCTGCCCAGTGATTTACCAAAGTATCGTTAGTTTTCATAATGTACAGCTCACGAATTGGATAGAGCCCATTTGAAGTGCCCATACCAATTGTGCTGGATTCACCTGGCATATGCGCCACCAGCACTGAGTTACGAATACCACCGTTGGCAACGATCTCACCACGTAGTGGCTCCCAATCACGATGATATGTAGGAGTGCCACCGACTAGCTCATCAGTTTTCTTCTCATAAGTGTCGATTGGTAGCCAACCTTCGGGCCATTTGGTCTTGTGCATCCAAGGTGCGACTCCAAGTTCTTTGGACAAACGAAGTGATGCACGAACTAAGTGGTACATATGCGTTTCTCCAAGTTCATGTAGGAATTGGCGCCCTTCAAGATCATCGTATTTTTTGTTCTTCTTAGCCATGAGGTGGGCAAGACCAATAATACCAACACCTGCGCTTAATCGTGCCTTTGCGCTTTGTTCTAGTGATTTAAACGTGTAGTCGCTTTTGTGAATACACTTGTCAATCATTTTGAGTGCATAATATGCAACTTCAGCGTACTGGTCATCGGATTCAATGTTGGGAACAATAATGCCTGCCAGTGAGCATAGACCAATTTCACCATCGCTATCTGCTTTATAGAGATCTGCTACAGAAGCAAACGGCTTCGTAGGAATGCCAATTTCTGCACAGAGATTTGAAGAATAAATTGTATCCTTGAATGGTGTGTGAGTATTCAGTGTATCAGTAAAGTGCAGATAGTGAACGCCGGTCTCATAAGCTTGCGTTAGGGCGTTGATAGCAATCTGTCGTGCATTTAATTTAACTTTTGCAGTTTTTTCATACTCAGCATACAGCTGTGTGAACGTACTCTGATCTGCCTTATACTGTGATTCGTACAAGTCGGGTTGATCAAGATAGCTAAATGGAGCAAAGTCTTCACCACGGGCAACTTTTCGAGCAAATGCTTTATTGGATCCAAAGTTATAGTGGCAACCAGCAATCCGTTTAGCTTCCGGGGTCATAGGATGTCGGAGCTTTTGTATTACTTCTACTTCAGGGTCATACGCAGTGTAGTATACAGTGCTAGCACCACCACGCCCGTTTTGCAAGTTAGCGCCAATCGCACCTACCATAGCACGGTAGTATGGCAATTTGCCCTGGTGAGCAATCATACCGCCACGAACAGGGTCACCGATTGAACGGGTTTTAATATGTGTACCAATACCAGCGCTCGCGCAGGTCATCATGTATGCAATGTGATCTCCCGTCGCTAGGCTTGCGGCAGTATCGTGGGTAGTATACAAACAACACGATGCATATCCGTTGAGACTAGTGCCCAAGTTGACATAGTTAGGAGTGGGTGCGTTTAAACGTGCATGACTAAAATGCTCGTACCATTTCTTAACATCGTGTAACCTAGTTTCGCAAGGTTCAGTTTCACCTAGCGCCATGGCCATACGCATGTACACAAATTGCGGAGATTCATATTCCTTCTTAGCAACTTTATTTCGCAAAGCATATTTCATGCGAATTTGATTCAGTTGGTAATGTGGGTACTTGAGATCTAGTTTATGATCAATGACTGCCTCTAGTTCAGCATAATCAGAATCACTATAATTTAATTGAACCATTAGACCGTCATTTTGAAGCTTCTCATGTACTTGCTTGATCGTAGGTCTGCCAGCAGGGTAAATTTCACGCTCAATTAGCGATGCATATAACCTACCAGCCATTTTGTTGTACTCCCAGGTTTTACGTGAAAGGCATACATCGATTAATTTTTTTTGCAAATCTAAAGAACTGCAAATTTCTGGACAAGCATTTACTGTATCAATTACTACAGACCCCCAATTAACATACCCGTTGAGTGTTTTAGCTGCCCATTCGCCCCAGCCGTTAATCTTGGAAGGAGAAAACGGTTCGATCGAACCGTCACGTTTAATAATATTTTTTATCATTGTTTTATACACCTGTATTATACCGCATCATAGATTAGTATTTACAGATCAAAATTAAATTCGATTAAATTTTCTAGCATAAAGTCTAGATCGATATCAGCAATATCAACAGGCTCAGAGTCAGAAAAATTTAGAGCCTTATTGCCAATAACTACTACATTATATACACATGTGCGGTCTTTGTCTACATATGTTCGTATATCAATATGATCATTGCGAAATCTTGCAGTATAACGTAATGTCCACGCTATCATTATGGCTTTTGTAAAATCATCGTACTGATTTTCAGATATAATTTCCCATGGAGTTGGCCAACTTTTTTGATAATATGGGTCAATGCGGCGGTTATAAGGAGTATATGGTGCAGAGTTCCAAAACTCACAAACATCATTGAACGGTGTTTCTGAAGATTCAACACGAGTCCGAAGCTCTGTCCATTTTGACAGTCTTAAGTCAGTATCTAGTTTAAACATTGATTAAATTTGTATATCTAGTTGATATTCTAAACGATATTGTGTCGATGTTGATGGTGTTATTGTCAACGACACATAGTTGTTATCATGATGATCTTGGTAATAAAAATTTGAATTTGGATTATTTGTTTTTAGTAATGTATAAGTGCCTGGGAAAACAAAAGTAAAAGGAGGAGTATATGGATCAATGTTAATTTCGTAATAATTGACACCTTGATTAATACTTTCTACATATGCAGCTTTTGATAAATCAGCACCGGGCGCAATATACCAAGATCCTGGGTCATTTATAATTTTATTATATATGGCATTTGATGCAGTAGTTAGCAACAAAGTACTTCCACTAGTACCTGCTAGCGAAGAAATACCACTGGTATCAACCGTTAAACTGTCAGAGTAAGTATAGTTGTCAGTTATTGAAGTTTCACCTGATGGTGTTACGTTAAACAACACTGTTCCTTTTCTGGAGAATGCACTATTAAATAATTGGTAATTCATAGTGGCCATTTGATCAGACCCAGATAGTGGTATTTTAACTAAGTTGATCGTGCTAGTAGTAGCAAAATCCTTTGCGTAAACCGCGTTATTGGAAATTAATGCATTACCTTGAACTAAGGAATTGTAATACCATGCTGGATCAGTCATTTCCTCTGCATACGTCATTCTATTGAAATGGTTATCAGTGATTTTGTTGCCTTGCGACAAAAACGTTACTACAGCGTAGGTCGATGTAGTTGGATAACTATCACTCAATCCCAACCCATTGCCTACATGGTAAAACTGGTTGTTTGCACTCAAATGATTGGTAACGTATGTTGTATTAGCGCGGGTGTCAAAATTACCAGAGAAAATCCCTTCTCTGGTAATATTCCTAAACGTGTTTTGTGTAAAAACACCGTTCCGTGGTTGGAAGCTAGGGTCAGACCCCTCATATTCCATGGCAATACCAAAGTCCAAATTTTCAAATTGGCAATTAGTAACCACAGGCCCGAGCACAGAGCCTAACCCATGAACGCCCACTTGTGTTCCATAAAATTTGCAATCGCGTACTACAATATTACGGCTCAGTTCTGCACCACTTGCACCACGGCCGCGCAAATTGATCCCTACACCTAATTGTCTTGGTGTAATTGCATCCACTACACCAAATGAACAGTGTTCAATTAATGCAGTATTTGCATTATCTAAAGTGACAAGTGATTGTGCATGTGACAGCGTGCTTGCAAACTCAAACGTAATGCCACGGAGTGTAATATTCCCAGCTTGATTGGCGCTGGATGACATACCATCTGGGTCTGTGTCGTAACTAACGCCAGTTGCATCAACTGTCTTGAACAAATTTTGCTCTGAATTATTAAAAATTATCTTAGTAAGACCAACACCGTCGCCCACTATCGTCGTGTATGGTGGTAGATCAACTGATTGTGTAATCAAATAAGATCCAGCGGGAATACGCAATTCCCTACGAGCATCACGGCGTTGCCACGACCCTGCTGCACTATTATAAAACAAGTCGGCTACTGCAGTTTGGAGAGATAGCGTAATATCTATATTAGTGTTAGTTGACGGGATAAGACCATAACTAGTTAAGTTGACCCAAGTATCAAGCTGTGTTGCAACTGTGGATGTTGTGGCATTGATATGTGAATCAAACTCTCTATATTGGTATTTTGAATATGCTGTGCTAGTATTCAACACAACAGACATGAAATTGTTCAGATCATTTTCTGTTAAAATTCTAGTATTCTGATCAGTAGTGGCACCTTCAGCAATTCTCTTACCGATATACAGATGTTCAGTGTCTTGCGCCCATCCAAACTCGCCGGCATCTAATTGAGGAACCCCAGTTTGTAATTCCTGACCCCTGCGAACTATAATTTTGGCTATTTCTATCACGGCCATAAGTTAAATCTCCAATATATTTTATTTATCAGAGTATCTCACTAAGTTAAAGCCCGTAATACTGCTCTAGTTTTGACAGCCACTGCTTCTCATACTGTATGTATTCATCAGGCCACAAATCAAATTGTTGGTAAGTCAAGTCACGAGTGCACATGAAAATATGGCCTTCACGGATATTTGTTCCATAAACTTGGTTATGTGCCATCATATACGCAACAAGTTGTAGGAAATAGTCCTCAATCCATTCGCGTTTTTTAACTTTGTTAGCTTGCTTGTAGTCACAAATACTAGGGTTGCCTCTATAAACCGCAATTAAGTCAGTTGTACCACTATAAAGACCCGGGTAATATAAACTTTGCTCAATTGCCCAAACTTCGTCAATATCTTTAAGACCATTTTCAATTATGATGTTGGCCATAGAGTGTGCTTGTTGATGGACTAAATTAGTACCAGGTTCTCTGGGCAGTCCAGCCAAAAACTTCTCTAAACTTGAGTGCATTGAAGTGCCAACACCTGCAGCCTCACGAGTGATTTGCGCTGCTTTTTCTTCACCAACACGTTGACGCCATTCATAAAGGTGCGTCATATCTTTAGTTGCACCGAGCACTGTTGTTACACTGGGCAGTTGTTCACCATCCGGTGTCTCGTAAACACGCTTTCGTGTAATTGGATTGTTAATTTGTCTACAAGATTTGTAGTCAAAACGTGTTATAACCGGTGGAGGTGAAAAAAGTGCCATAATTTACATTATAGCACTTTTGTTGGGGTGTGTCAAGTTTAAATATCTGGCGTCAATTTTTTTGCACCACGTGAGGCCATGGTGTCAATATCAGGACCACCGACTGCCATGTCTGTGGCATCTGTGGCATCATCACGTACCGATTTAATAATAACAAAAGTTCGACCGTCTGAAGATGTTTCAATATCTTTAATAACATCCCCATCTGGGTCAATTGTGTTTTTTAAAGCAATTAGCCCGTCTGGAGTTGAAATGCCCAAGTGGTATGGTCGTATTAAGTTTAACACTGCGTCAAAGGGTATTCTATAAGTATCTTTATTTGACCCATTGTCTTTATTCAGCTGTCCTTGTAGAACTGCAAGAGCAGATCTTGCAGATCCTGCATCTACTTCAAATAATCTCATTTGGCCAGTTTAAACATAATTGAATGTGATTCAGCTAATTTTTTTGTAAATCGGCTTTCACGCATTTCTCTACCAGCAGATCCAGCGCCAGCTGCTGCATCACTTGCACCAAACTCGTCACCAGGCTCGTTCATCATGTCAGGGCCAACTGGTTCCATTTCTGGACCCATTCCTGGTTCTTCCATATCCATATCCATGCCCGGTTCCATGCCCATTTGGTCTTGCGGTAAATCTTCACCAGCTAGCACTGCTACTGCATTACTAATAGACTCACGCTGTTGAGTTAGTGTTTCCAGAGTAGCAGCAAGTGCTGGTGCAACGGCTGTTTTAAATTGCTCACTTTGCTGTAATCCAAAGTCTGCACGGATTGCGTCGGCTAGTTCAATTAATGCTTTGGTTTGATATTGGCCAACACGTTGCATCCAGCTAGTAAAATCGTTGACAATGTCACTAGCAGCAGTAATAGTTTTAGCTTTACCTTCTTCGTCTTCATTAATCATGCGAGTCAGACTCTCATTAACAATGGCAACATTGCGCTTAAAACTTTCCTTGGTCTGTTGTTTCCACATAGCTGAAGCTGCAACTGCTTTGGGATCGCGGGCACCACCCTTCTTGGCCGCTTTTTCAACTTTTGCAAAACCTTTGCCTGGTTTGCCAATGTCTTTTCCAGCTTGTGCTTTTTTAACGACTGCAGATTTTGCTTTCTTAGTCATGCCTGCACTTGGTTTATCAGCTTCCATGACCCCTTGGTCACCAAGTTCTTTCTTCTTTCTAGCAATACCACCAGACGTTGACTTGCTTCTGGATTGTTCTTTATCTAAGTCGCTAGTGCTAACTTTCCAATCAGCGGCACCAGATGCTTTGCGCTTGTAAGCAGGGATGTCGCTTTTTTTAGCACCAAACTCGTCATGGGTTTCGTTCACTTCTGACTCTTTAACTTTTTTATCTTTAACGGCCTTTTTCATTGGTTCAGATTTATTGCCGTCTTTGTCCACATCTAGGAAATCAGGCTTAGTGCCTTTGGCCTTTTTAGTGCGCTTTATATCACGCACTCCTTTTTTGGCTTCACTTAGTTCCATCATTTTGTCTCTCAATTGTTTTAAATTTTCGCCTAGCATTTCTTTGATCCTTGTATTCAGTAATTGTAGCATTGCCTTGTCTTTCTGATAAGCCTCATTTGTAAGGAGATCATTGTAACCGGCGCTACCTTCATGTTGGAATACACGAGTGCGCAATTTATTTCGCATATCCTCAAGTTCTTCACGAGTGTACTTGTCTAAATTGACTTTTGATCCAAATTGACGTTCAAAGCTTTCTAATAGTTTTGAGCTGCTAATTGGTGTGAAAAAATCGTGTGTTTTCATAATGTATTCCAGAATGTTCGATATGGTTATTTATCAATTCGTAGAAGTTTTTCAAAACTCTTGTCTATTGCCCGACGATATTTGAGCTTTTTTTGATGGTTGATACCACTACGTGTTAGTAACAGTTCAGACCTATCGTAATCCAAACTAGCAGTTTTCTCAGAGCGTGTTTTGTGTAGTTCTTCTTCAAATACAGCATACCCATATTGTTGATCTAAGTGCAATGCTGTTTGATTTGTAAACTTGCCAAGGGCTAATCCATTTGCGACGATAATAGCAGTTTGCGGCAAGTTGATACAATCTTCTACAACTTGACCAGTGTGAGTCTTTATTTGATAAAATCCACCAGTTTTACAAATCAAATAGTTACCTATTGTAACTGACCCATCTGGATTTTCTGTGGGTATTGCGACTCCACGATTTCGCAGTGAATCTTTAACTTTTTCAGAAATAATTTTTAAATTTTTATAAATTTGACTTGCATTCTTATTCATTTGTGGTTTTTGTTATAGTAATGTTGTCATTACTTATTTTATAAAGACCACGCCTGACTAAATTCTGTGCAACCCATAGCTCGTGCTCATTTAGTTTTTCTAGATTGACAGTATTATACTTGCGTATAAAATCTTGATCTTCGTTGGAGATGGGAATCGAAAATCCAGAAAGCAATTGTACAATTTTCATATTAAACAGTGCGTGTTAACTGGGCCAATTGCTTTTGTAAATCAGCAATTTGTTGCATTATTGACTGACGCTGCGCTTCACGTTGCTTTTTATCTGCAGCTGCTTGCGCTGCTGCAAATTTGGGATCAGCGGTAGTTTGTGCTGATGGAGTAGATAATGTGGCCGTGGATACTGGCGCAGTACTAGTTGGGGTAGTAAATGCCGTAGACCCCATGGGCATCGGCGACACACCTTGCTCAAATAGATCTAAAATTTTCATTAGGATAATTTAGTAATAATAACGCCCAGGAGTGATAAAACACTCACAATTATGGTACCAGCTGTACCAATTAGGACTTTAATTGTACTGTAATGGCTTTTTTCAATTGCTTCTTGAAGCGCAGAAACTTTTGTTTCAATATTACTTAATCTGCGTTCAAGTGACCCATAACGAGCTGCGCAGAGTTCAACGTGGGCTTCTAAATTTTCTTTTTCTATATCCGTGGTTTCCATATTTTATCCGTCTAAGTTGAAATAGTCTGCAATTTATTATCCCAAAAAAGTGACTACTGTATTTTTAAAAACAGTATCTTTACAATCAAACACTGCTTTAGTCATATTTATGGTTTCATTTAATTTTTCAATCACTGGGACTGAATGCAAGTCATTAATTAACTCCCCCACTGGGTTATCATTGCTGTCTAAATAAACCCCACTTCTGTCAGTTTTAAACCTAAAAGTCCAAACACGGTTTTTGCCTTTAAAATTGGACCCAAATTCTAAATTCTTAACATCCAACACTTCAAAAATTGGAGGTGTTTCATATTCAATAACTGATCGCAATTCAGCACACTGCAACAGTGTTATAAAATTCCGTTGTTGATTGATTTCCAGCTGAGACCCCTGATTAGGCCTTAAAGCGCGTGTGTTAGTTATATCTACAAGAGTACGTATTTCGATGTGTTCCATAAATGTTCCATTTGTAGATATTTATAGCCATGAAAAAAGGGAAGTTTTAAACTTCCCTTTTTAAGTTAACTTAACGAATATTAAGAAACGTTAGCGGCCAACATGCCAGGTACAACAACAGTTGAAGTGACACCAGTAGCAGCGTCAACAACCGCCTTCACACGTTCAGTAACGGTTGGGGTACTGTCAGTATCGTAAGCAGGACCAGTTGGTTGTGCAGTTGCGCCGTCAACAGCGACAACAAACCCGTCATCAGCACGAGTGCCAATCCAAACTAATGTAGCAACAGTTTGAATAGCACGGATTGCTTTGGCAAAGTTGCCATCAGTAATAGCACCGCCAGCGCCAACGCTGTCAGCAGTAGCAACACCAGTGCCAGTGACTTTCAAGAAAGTCATCTGATAACCGCCGTGCAATGTAACTGGGGCAACTACGCCACCGTGAACTCTATCAATTCCAGCCATTTTATTTCTCCTTAATTTTGTAAAGTTTCATGGCGAAACTTATTGTAAAAGTATTTAGCATTATTGATCAAAAAGTGGATTTTTAATGCAAAAATTAACAATTTAGATTGGACGCCCAGGTTTTTTGGATTCTCTAATTTTTCGAATCCCCCTAGTGAACTTACTAGTGTCTGAATTTTTTATAGAACTCAAAAATCGCTTTTCTAACTCATCTGACTCTTCGGGAGAGTAATTTTCTCTTATCAACTGAATAAGGTTTATTGCACTGTTGAGCACATGCAACGCACGGCTTTCCACAACATCTTCAGCATGCTTTTTACTTGCTATAGAATTGAGCTCTTCTAACAAACTTTTGGTAGTGCGTTTCACTAGTTTTTCCTTTCAGATATTTATCATTGAAAGTTTTAATAAATAACTTTGTCATAGTGTAGCAAGAAAAACTTGAAAACTATTGACACACAGTGTTTTATACACTACAATAAACACATAAACATACACACACAAGGAGAAAATATGTTTAATACTAATTTTTATATCGATACGTTCCAAAACAGCAAAAAGCAATTTGTAAATGCAATCGTTCAACACGATGGTATTAAAAAAGCACTTAATGAGTTTGTTGATACGCAAACTGCTTACACAAAGTCTGCAGTCAATGCAGCACTTGAAGTTAATAAGCGCGTTTTTGAAGAAAGTGCAAAAGCAGCTTCAGAATTTACTAAATTTGACGTTAGTAAATTCTTTAAAGTTAGTAAGTAAGGAGACTTGAATGAAAGATAAAATTTCAGAAATGACTTCTAAGCTGCCTGAATTTAAAGTAAATGCTGCGCGTAATGGATATGAAATTCGCACAGATATTCTAGCAATGGCCAAAGATTTGGTACAAAGCGAATATAGTATGAAGTTTCATGGTTGGGAAATGTCGCAATCACGTAATAGCGATGGTAGTATTTCAACTGATATTAAAATGCCAGAGTTCCCAGGTTTAGATAAAATTTTGGAAACTGCTGAAAAGATGTATTCTTTTGTTAATAAACCCAAATAATTATAATATATTATTAGAGCATAGCTCATTTATAAAGTAAAAAGGCCCCAAATGGGGCCTTTTTCACATCTGCATTTTTGGTAAATAGTTTTATTATGCGTATAACTGACTTACTCTATATTGTTGAAGGCTACAAAGAGGCTCAAATAGATTTCAGCAAAGCTGCTGACCCTAAAACTGTAAAAGCTACTATTGATCAGTTCAAAGAGCTTGTTAACCGAAATCGATTCACTGGTTCTGAACGTAACATTGACTTTTGGCGTAAACAAGGCTGGGACTCATTTACAAGTGCGGTGAAAAAGTACACCATTGCACCATCGAAGCGTGAAGTTAAAACTAGATCCAGAGTTGGACAATCTGCCAACTTAATGGAAACCGACGATTGGCTAGTAGTACTACCTATGGACAAAGACTCTAGTTGTTTTTACGGAAAAGACACTGCTTGGTGTACAACCAAAACTAACTTAGAGCACTTTGAAAGTTATTTTTATAACAAAGCAATTACGTTAATTTACTGTCTCAACAAAAAAACTGGTGGCAAATGGGCTATTGCGGCGCACACTAAAGCAAGTGAGATAGAATGTTTTGACCAGAAAGATACCTCCATAAAGCCTGAAGTGTTTACGCAAGAGACTGGGTTAAATCCGCATGACTTGGTGGCTGAAGCTCATGAAAAATACGGAGACAGGGCCAATGACGCTAGGGTTGCTTACACCACTAGAATGAAAAAGATATATGACTATTTCTACGACGGTGAGCATGCTGACGAGATTGAAGATCTGCTGTCGTTCACCAAAGATCCCAGCGCATGTGCTAGATATGTTGATCAAGAAGGATATAGGGATTACCCTGAGGCAATTGTTTATGCTGCAGTATCCACTGACCCTGACCTAGTAAAAAATGTAAAGACTGTGACTCCGGCTATGGCCAAAACTATGGTTCGGTTGTCTCCAGGCGTATACCGACATATTCAAAGTCAGTTTAATGGCAATGCCCTTATTGGTATACAAAAAGCTCTAGTGGATCGAGATGGTACACACATAATGTTGATTAAAGATCCATCAGAAGAAATCCAACTCCGTGCTGTAGCTAGCAGCTACCAAGCAATAGCATCCATAAATAACCCCAGTCTAGCTGTGCAAATGGCAGCAATAAAAGCATCTGGTAATAATCCGGAAGCCTATTTCATGATTCCCTATGAAGCCCGTCGACCAGAAGTGTACTGGGTCGTCAACGGTCAACAATTAAAATCATATCTTAAACAGGTAATTGATGCTATCAAGAGTCAAGACCTGGATTCATTAAGGAATCTAAAAAAAGATGAAAAAAATGTAGATTTGGAAGTGTTTATTAATAAAGTTGATGATTTCAAAGATATCAACCCAACTGTAAAACGATTTGCAGAAAGTGCATATAATCTGTTGCTCAAGATGCACAACATTCTCAATCAGTCACGAGTGGCCAGTAGTGCTCCATGGAGACCTGAGCGGCAAGACCAAGCACTGATGGTTTGGGACTCTGAAGATATTGTTGACTTGCAGAAGGGTGTAATTGATGACATCAAGAGTGGGGATATGACTGTATCTGGTACCAGAGTATATGCAAGAATACTGACAAGGGCACTGGAAAAATTCCAATCAGCAGTGAATGAATACGGGGTTCCCAAGCGTCAAGACGAATATCAAAGAAAGATTAGATCAGTGCAGTCAACCATAAAGTTGTTGCAAAACTACGGCCAACGATTGCAAGCTAACGTGCAACCTAGCGCGTAATTTTACTGATAGTTACTTTTTGAAATCAAGAAGTAATCGTAAGAACCACGATCGGTCACACTTGACAGTTGATACCCAGGAGCAATGCGATTAATTCTAGCAACCATACGTTTGTACAAATTGGTCCTATTTTGATCAGATTTTTCTGACGAAAAAGATACATTCTCTGGCTGATACCGACTCACAAACTCTTGCACTGACTTTATAATGAAATTGAAAACGTCAACTTCTTTACCAGAACCAGATTTTTTATAAGTAACGCCCTTTGGTCCTTTTTCGTGAAAATCTATAGTCCAAGTCTCAGGGTCATCTTGCGCAGCCATAAACACCACTACACGATTATTTAAAACCGCGCTACGAGTTGCAAATAAATCAGGCTTGGCTTTGACTACTGTGATTTCTGAACCGGAAGTGAATAGCTCAGATAACTTAGATTCAGCAATGATGGGCTTTACTTTTAAGTATTCAGGATACTGTTTATTGAAATTACGCATCACAATACCAGCCATTGCATTTGCTTCGTTTTCAATTGGACTGCCGGTATTGCCACTATCAGCAGATAACTTATTTTCAGTATCTTGCCTGTAATGAGTTAATTCATGCGCGACTGTCCTAAGAATGTCATTAGGGTGTCTATTAGCCAATGCGACAAACAATACGTGTTCACCATTTACATAACTACCAAATGTGGGTTGATTATTGTTATTGATCGTTTTTTTAAAAATCATTTTTGGTAAACTGGTGAGTCCAATGTGTTTCATCGCCAATGGCAGAAACTTTTTAAATATTTCCAAAAATACAGTGTGGGAAGTTTGCTCGGTTAAAAAATCATTTGCTCGCATAGTACTTATTTAGCAGGCGCTATGGGCCATTCAACTACCCAAGGGAATTCTGGTTGATTAGATATATCCCGAAGTTGCTGGCGATATGTTTTCCACAACAATATATCAACTGGCGAATCAGCAACTTGCGTCCAATCACATTCTAACAATTTTTGATTTCTGATAGCACGAATTTCGATTTGTTTAATGGCAGTTTCATCAGCAGTGGGCGACTTAATACCCCATTGCTGCTTCCAGTGGTCGTTAATCAATAATGGTGGCAACTCGTATACTACATACCCCTCTGGAGGGGTAGATAACTCCACTGTGGCGACCCCTAGCTGCAACAACACAAAATCAGTGATCACGTCTGGAATAGATGTGTCGGAGAAATCGCTTCTAATTTCAGAATGAAATTTATAAGTTTTATAAGTTTTAGTATTGATCCACATCTTTACAAATTCCCTGTGTTAGTTGACGGAAATGCTCGATTTGCTCCCCAAATAATTCTCACTGCCCCGTTTCCACCATAACCAGCGTAGTACGGGCTTGTTGAATACCCACTACCGCCACCACCACCTCCGTATAGCCCGCCAGATGCATATATATAAGGTGGGCCAGAGTTAGTGGGATTTCCACCTCCAGCGTCCCCAGACGACCCACCCCCACCGCCATAACCATC
>JACCDQ010495631.1_pt1 | contig 49225 bp, 53 predicted proteins | sample 7446031 | NCBI WGS metagenome assembly JACCDQ01 (sample SAMN15323442, study PRJNA562643) | freshwater metagenome | isolation source: river surface water | place: USA:Blue River Watershed | collected 2017-08-17
ATCATCAGCTTCGCAGGCGGCTTTCCCGACAGCGCCATGTTTGATGTGGACGGCATTCGCGAGGCCAGCGAAGCGGCCTTGACTCAAGAGCCAGGCGCTGCGCTGCAATACGGTGCGACCGAGGGCTACCAACCCCTGCGCGAACAACTCGCCGCCTTCATGGCCAGCAAAGGCGTGAAAGACTTAGACGCCAACGGCCTCATCGTCACCACCGGCAGCCAACAAGCGTTGGACTTGATTGCCAAAACCTTGCTCAACCCCGGCGACGTGGCCTTGGTCGAAGGCCCCACGTTTTTGGCCACCATCCAGTGCTTCCGTTTGTATGGCCCGCAAGTGGTGGGCGTTCCCATTGACGCGCAGGGCGTGCAAGTAGACAAGCTTGAAGAAATGATGGTGCAACACAAGCCCAAGCTCGTGTACCTCATCCCCACCTTTGGCAACCCGAGTGGTGCCACGCTGAGCTTAGAGCGCCGCTTGCGTGTGCTCGAACTCGCGGTGAAATACAAAACCGTGGTGGTCGAAGACGACCCCTATGGCGACCTGTACTTTGGCGATGCACCACCGCCTTCGCTGCTCGCTTTGAGCGACCAAGTGCCGGGCAGCCGTGATTGGCTCATTCACTGCGGCTCACTCAGCAAAGTGCTGTCACCCGGCCTGCGCGTGGGTTGGATGATTGCCCCGCCCGAGCTGTTGGCTCGTGCCACCATGTGCAAGCAGTTCAGCGATGCACACACCTCGACCTTTGCCCAAGCCACTGCGGCTCACTACCTCAAAGCAGGCCGCATGCCCGCCACCTTGGCGCATGTGCGCAGCGTTTATGCCGAACGCGCCAAAACCATGGGTGAAGCCTTGAAGCGCGAGTTGGGCGATGCCCTGACCTTCACCCAGCCACAAGGTGGTTTGTTCTTCTGGGCCAACCTCACCGGCGCAGGTGGCAAAGTGAAAGACGGCAACGAGTTGGCCAAACGTGCGATTGAGCAAGGTGTGGCTTTTGTGCCGGGGGCGCCGTTCTTTGCGAGCAACCCAGACACGACTGCGATTCGACTGAGCTTTGCCACGGCGGATGTGGACAAGATCAATGAGGGGATTGCTCGCTTAGGCCAAGCGTTATAAAAAGAAGCGAATGCACGAAGATCAAATCTTTCGCACGCAGAGAAAGCTACCTTTTTCGCCGCAAGCGATTTACAACGCATTTTCTTCGGCGGACTTATTGGCGCAGTGGTGGGGACCCGAGGGGTTCACCAATGAGTTTGAGACTTTTGCGTTTCAGGAAGGCGGTCGTTGGACGTTTGTGATGGTGGGCCCTGATGGCACACGCTATCCCAATCAAAGTTTTTTTGAAGCGCTTGAGCCTGCATCCCGTGTGGTGATTCGCCACGACTGTGAACCATTTTTCACACTCAGCGTGCGCTTGGCAGAGATTGCGGAGGGAACACACGTGCAGTGGGAGCAGGTGTTTGATGATGTACAGATTGCACAGGCGGTCAAAGCTATTGTGGAACCTGCCAATGAGCAAAACCTTGATCGACTGGTGCGAGTGCTGACAAAAAAGGCGGCTCATTGAGCCGCCTTTTTGCTTGTGTGTCGCGGGCTTAACCCGTGATGGCCTGATAAGCCGCATCGTCCATCAACCCATCCAACTCAGCCGCGTTGCTGAGCTTGACCTTGTAAAACCAGCCTGCGCCCTCCGGGTCAGAGTTGGCCAATGAGGGGTCGGCGCGTAGCGCTTCGTTGTGTTCGAGAATTTCAACGCTGGCCGGCATGTGCACGTCGGCAGCGGCTTTGACGGATTCAACCACCCCCGCCACTGTGCCTTGTGCAAAGGTTTGGCCGATGTCTGCGAAATCCACAAACACGATGTCGCCCAGCGTGTCTTGTGCGTGTTGGGTGATGCCCACCAAGGCGGTGTCGCCTTCGATGCGCACCCAAGTGTGTTCTGCGTGATATTTGTTCATGGTGTTTACATGCCGCTGTAGTTGGGGCCGCCACCGCCTTCAGGCGTGACCCACACGATGTTTTGGGTGGGGTCTTTGATGTCGCAGGTTTTGCAATGCACGCAGTTTTGCGCGTTGATTTGCAAGCGGTCGGTGTTGTCGTCGTTTTTCACAAACTCATACACACCGGCAGGGCAATAGCGGCTCTCGGGCCCCGCAAATTTGGCGAGGTTGATGTTGACGGGCACAGACGCATCTTTGAGCGTCAAGTGTGCGGGTTGGTTTTCTTCGTGGTTGGTGTTGCTGATGAACACGCTGCTCAAGCGGTCAAACGTGAGCTTGCCATCTGGCTTGGGGTAGTTAATTTGGGCATGTTGTGCAGCAGGCTCCAAGTTCACATGGTCGGGCTTATCGCCATGCAGGGTCCACGGTGGGGTGTCGATGCCGATCTTGGGCAGCAGCCAGTGTTCGATGCCCGTCATCAACATGCCAATCAGCTTGCCTTTTTTGAACCACAGTTTGAAGTTGCGGTATTGGTTCAACTCTTTGCTTAGCCAGCTCTTGTCAAAAGCGGCAGGGTAGGCGCTTAGTTCATCATGGGCGCGACCTGCTGACACGGCCTCATAGGCGGCGTCGGCTGCCAACATGCCGCTCTTGATGGCGGCATGGCTGCCTTTGATGCGGGCCGCGTTGAGGTAACCCGCATCGCAACCAATGAGTGCGCCGCCTGGGAACACAGTTTTGGGCAAAGCTTGTGGCGTGCCGTTGTTGATGGCGCGTGCGCCGTAGCCAATGCGTTTGGCGCCTTCGAGGTGGGCTGCTATGGCTGGGTGTGTTTTCCAGCGTTGCATTTCTTCAAACGGGCTGAGCCATGGGTTTTTGTAGTCGAGGCCGAGCACAAAGCCGAGGGTGACTTTGTTGTCTTCGAGGTGGTACAAAAAGCCGCCGCCGAATGCGTCGTCTTGCATGGGCCAGCCAGAGGTGTGCACCACCAAGCCTGGCTTGGCTTTAGATGGGTCGACTTCCCACAGCTCTTTGATGCCGATGGCATAGCTCTGTGGGTCTTTGCCCTCGGTCAAGTTGTATTTGGCAATCACTTGTTTGCCCAAGTGCCCACGTGCGCCTTCAGCGAAGATGGTGTACTTGGCATGAAGTTCCATGCCGAGTTGGAAGTTGTCGGTGGGTTCACCGTCTTTGCCCACGCCGAGGTTGCCAGTGGCAACGCCTTTGACGCTGCCGTCATCGTTGTAAAGCACTTCAGCAGCGGTGAAGCCGGGAAAAATTTCTACGCCAATGGATTCAGCATGTGCTGCCATCCACTTGACCACATTGCTGAGTGACACCACATAGCAACCGTGGTTGTGAAGGTTGCGCGGCAGCAGCCAATCTGGGGTGCGCTGGGCATCGGTTTCATTGAGGAACAACACATCGTCGCCCGTGACTTCTTGGTTCAATGGCGCGCCGAGCTCTTTCCAGTTGGGAATGAGTTCGGTCATGGCTTTGGGGTCCATCACCGCGCCTGACAAGATGTGCGCGCCAGGCTCAGAACCTTTTTCCAGCACGACCACCGACACGTCGTTGCCTTTTTCGTTCGCCAGTTGTTTGATGCGGATGGCAGTTGCCAAACCTGCGGGGCCACCACCCACCACGACCACGTCGTATTCCATGGCTTCACGCGGGCCGAACTGGGCGAGGATTTCTTCTTGTGTCATTTGCTATGTCTCATTCTGTGTTGTCAGAGGTGAGACAGATTTTAGGGCCTGTCATAGATGTACTTGTCATAATGAAATAACTCAACAATTTCGGAGATTCGCATGGCATACAGCATGGACTTGTCGGGCCGCGTGGCGTTTGTCACAGGTGCATCGAGTGGTTTAGGTGCGCAATTCGCCAAAACGTTGTCGCGTGCCGGTGCCGCGGTGGTGTTGGCCAGTCGGCGTATGGAAAAGCTCAAAGAGTTGCGTGCCGAAATTCAAGCCGAAGGTGGCGACGCCCATGTGGTGAGCTTGGATGTGACCACTTTAGGCAGCATCAAATCCGCCGTGGCCCATGCTGAGACCGAGGTCGGGAGCATTGATATTTTGGTCAACAACTCCGGCGTCAGCACCACTCAGCGCGTGCAAGACGTGACAGAAGAAGACTTTGACTTCACGTTCAATACCAATGTCCGTGGTTCTTTCTTCATGGCGCAAGAGGTGGGCAAACGTATGCTGGCGCGCGCCAAAGGCGCAGCGCCTGGTACATACACAGGAGGGCGCATCATCAACATTGCATCGGTCGTAGGGCTCAAAGCCTTGCCGCAAATTGCGCCTTATGCCATGAGCAAAGCCGCTGTGATTCAAATGACCAAGGCCTTGGCGTTGGAGTGGGGGCGTTTTGGCATCAACGTCAACGCTATTTGCCCGGGCTACATCAGCACCGAAATGAATGAGCACATTTGGAGCACCGAGGCTGGTCAAAAACTGGTGAACATGCTGCCGCGCAAACGTGTGGGGCATCCGCAAGATTTAGATGCCTTGCTGGTGCTGCTGGCGAGCGCAGAGAGTTCTTTCATCAATGGGGCCATCATTTCGGCCGACGACGGATTTGCACTATGAGATACGAGATTCCCGACACCAAAAAGTTGGTTTACGAATGCACCATTCCGATGCGATGGGGTGACATGGATGCGATGGGGCACGTGAACAACACGATTTATTTTCGCTACCTTGAAATTGCGCGTGTCGATTGGTTGCAGCAATTTAACGCTGCACCGGGGCCTGAGGGCGCAGGACCTGTCATCGTGAATGCGTTTTGTAACTTCTACAAACAGCTCGAATATCCCGGTGATGTGTTGGTGAAGATGTATACGAGCGACCCGGGGCGCACCACGTTTGAAACATGGGCCACGATGGAACAAGCCGCCAATCCTGGTGTGATTTACGCAGCAGGTGGGGCCACCACTATTTGGGTCGACTTCCCGAAGCAAAAGGCAGTGGATTTGCCCGACTGGGTGCGCACGCTGGTCACGCCTTAAGCAGGCCTCACCCCTATGGGGTTGTGAGTGCGTCCAGGCGTGTGAGCCAAGTCATGGCAGCCTCCCGAGAGGTGCCGCACATCTCAGCCGAAGGCTGCAAGCTGCCGCAAAACGCAGGACGTTCGGGCTTGCCAAACACAGCGCAGCGCATGTCTGGCAGCAACTGCACACATGGCACACCCGCAGGCTTGCCGTGTGGCATGCCGGGCAGGGGACTGGTGATGGAGGGCGCGATGCAACAGGCGCCGCATTCGCTGCGACATTTCATGCGCCGATTATCCTAGGCACAATTTTTTGACGGAGTTCACATGACAAACAAAGACGCACACCCCACCGATGCTGCTTTTCAAAACGGTTTGGCCAAACGCACTCAAGTGATGGGTCAACCGTTTGTCGACAAAGCGTTTGCAGGCGCGAGCGATTTCACCTTGCCGATGCAACACCACATCACACGTGCGGCGTGGGGTGACACGTGGCAGCGTGATGGATTGGATTTGAAAACCCGTAGCCTGATCACGGTGGCCATGTTGACGGCCTTGGGCAAAACGCACGAGCTCAAAGGCCATGTGCGCGGCGCGCTCAATAACGGGGCCAGCAAAGAAGAGTTGCAAGAGGTTCTGCTGCACGCCGCTATTTATTGCGGTGTGCCCACGGCCGTTGAAGGCTTTCGGGCTGCCGCTGAGGTGGTGGATGCGCCGAAGGCGTAAATCGATTTAGCCCACCACCAGTTTGTGCACCAAGTCGGCAGTGGTGGAAGCCTTGTATTTGCGCATCAGTTTGGCACGGTAAATCTCCACCGTGCGGTGGCTGATGCCTAAGACTTTGCCAATTTCTTTGGAGGTCATGCCTTCCATCAAGAAGGCCGCCACCTCGCGCTCGCGGGCGGTGAGTTCAGCGCGTACGGGGCGTGTGGCGCTCAAGTCTTCAAAACTCCAAATGCCTGCTTCATGCGGTGCCGCTCGATTCAAGGCGCGGCCTGTCACATGACACCAAAACGGTTCGCCTTTGAGGCGACCATCAATCCGTTTCATCACACGGTCATCGGCGTAGAGCCCTTTGGCATTCAAGCTCAATTCAATCCGCGCACCTGTGCGCTCGTATTCGTCGGCGCTGGGATAGAGCACCTGAAACGATTGACCAATCAGCTGCTCGCGCGTGGCACCAAACATGTCACACACGTGTTGGTTGCAGTCCACCATTTGGCGGTTACGGGATAGCACCAAGCCCACAGGGGCGAGGTCAAACGCTTGGCGGTAATCAATCATGGAAATCGGCCTAGGGGGTCAGTGCTTACGAAAAACTACGTATCTCAATACGTAGTATCGTAATGCCATTCTGTTGTACTTTGACTGGAGCATCCCTTGAACAAAGTTTTCCCTTCTGCTGCTGAAGCACTCAAAGACATCGTGGCCGACGGCCAGCTGATGGCGGTGGGTGGTTTTGGCTTGTGTGGCATTCCTGAAGCCCTGATTGACGCCTTGCGCGACAGCGGCGTGAAGGACTTGACCGTCATTTCTAACAACGCTGGCGTCGACGGCTTTGGTTTGGGCAAGTTGCTCGAAACTCGCCAAATCAAAAAAATGATTTCCAGCTACGTGGGCGAGAACAAAGAGTTCGAACGCCAATACCTCTCGGGCGAACTTGAGTTGGAATTCACCCCCCAAGGCACACTGGCTGAGAAGCTGCGTGCGGGTGGTGCTGGCATTCCGGCCTTCTTCACCAAAACAGGTGTGGGCACCATGGTGGCCGAAGGCAAAGAGCTGCGCGAATTTGACGGTGAAACGTATGTGATGGAGCGTTCGCTCGTGCCCCAGGTCTCGCTCATCAAGGCCGATGTGGCTGACCGATCAGGTAACCTGCGCTTCAACATGACCGCACGCAACTTCAACCCTGCTGCCGCTACGGCTGGCAAGATTTGCGTGGTGGAAGTGGAGCGCATTGTGGCCACCGGCGAATTGGCCCCAGACGACATTCACTTGCCCGGCATTTACGTGCACCGCATCGTGCACAACCCCACGCCTGAAAAGCGCATTGAAAAACGCACCACCCGCGACCGTAAATAAGGAACCATCATGGCTTGGACTCAAGACGAAATGGCCGCACGCGCGGCAAGCGAACTGCAAGACGGTTTTTATGTGAACCTCGGGATCGGCATCCCCACGCTGGTGGCCAACCACGTGCCAGACCACGTGGAAGTGTGGCTGCAAAGTGAAAACGGCATGCTCGGCATTGGCCCGTTCCCTTACGAAGATGAAGTCGATGCCGACCTCATCAATGCAGGCAAACAAACTGTGACCACCATCAAGGGTTCGGCGATTTTTGGCAGCGATCAATCATTCGCCATGATCCGTGGCGGCAAGATCAACCTCTCCATACTTGGCGCGATGCAGGTGAGCGAGAAGGGCGATTTGGCCAACTGGATGATTCCCGGCAAGATGATCAAAGGCATGGGCGGCGCGATGGATTTGGTGGCGGGCGTCAAGCGCGTCATCATCTTGATGGAGCACGTGGCTAAGAAAAAAGACGGCACCGAAGATTTGAAAATCTTGCCAAACTGCACCTTGCCTTTGACAGGCGTGGGCGTGGTCGATCGCATCATCACCGACCTCGCGGTGATGGACGTCACAGAGCAAGGTTTGAAAGTCATCGAACTGGCGCCTGGCGTGACCCGTGAGTTCTTACAAAGCAAGACAGGCGTGACTTTGTTGTGAATGGCGCGTTAAACTCAAACCATTCATAACAAGAGGAAACACCATGAAAATTTTGGTTGCTGTCGACGGTTCTAAGTCTTCATTGAATGCGGTCAAGTACGCTGTGAAGTTGGCATCCAACTTTCGCACACAAGATCGCATCACTTTGATCAATGTGCACGATGACCAAGGTTTGCGCCACGCTCAGCAATTTGTTGGCAAAGCCGGTGTGGCTGATTACTTGCGTGAAATCAGCGACAAAGAGCTAAAAGCAGCTTTGGCAGTATTGGCAAAGGCTGGCGTCAAGCACGACAGCATCATCCAAACAGGCCATGTGGCGGAAGTTATTTCGAATGCTGCCAACAAAAAGTTTGACATGGTTGTTTTGGGTACCAAAGGGCGTAGTGGTCTGTTGGACTTGTTGGTGGGCTCTGTGGCTCAGCGCGTGATGGCAACTTGCAAGAAGCCAGTGCTCTTGGTCAAGTAATCGCCTTTGAGATGCGTTAAGCATCTAACAAAAAAGCCGTTCATCATGAACGGCTTTTTTATTTGGAGCGGGTGATGGGAATCGAACCCACGTTATTTGCTTGGGAAGCAAGAGTCCTACCATTGAACGACACCCGCAGAAGTGCACATTCTAGGTGAACGCAGCTGCATGAGGTATGTTGGGTTCTTGTTGCGTTTGGGACGACAACCCAGTCCCATTAATTTGATTCGAGTGCCTTATGCATCGCTTCGCCAAGCTTGGCGAAGTAGTCGTGTGCCACTTCGGTGGCGACCAAGTACTTGGTACGACGGTTTTTTCCTTCAAACACGGTGTCAATCATCCCTAACTCACGCAGCTGATCGAGCTTGCGGTGAATGGTGGCTGGGGATGCGATGTGATGAAGTGCCATGGCATCCGTGACGGTCAACGGGATGCCTTGACCCTGCTTGACATAGATTACCTCAAGCAATTTCTTTGCATCAAGGTCCATTTGTGGCGCATTTGCATCTCCATCCAATGCCTGAATGAAGTTCAAGAAACGCAGATAAGTCAATCGTGGGGCCATGCCCAGATTCTATTCTCTTGTTTGAAAATATTGTTTAATTTTGATAGCGCCCAACAGCATCATCATCATGACGAAACTACCTGTGAAGTCACCAAACGCCATCCCTAGGGCGTTGCTGATGAATTCCTCGTTCACTTTCATACCGTCTGCAATGAAATAGGCATTGGTGACAAAACTGTGTCCTGTTGTGGTGATCAAGTCGATAAGCGGTAGATGCATCAACCGCAGATTGCTTAGGTCGTTGTGAATGTTCAGTATCTGCATGCCTGCAAGCACTAAAGCCACAGTTGCCGCTGTACTGATTCCGCTGTAGAGGAAGGTGTGTGACAAGCTGATGTCCGTCCAAAACTCAGGCGTTACGTAGGCGAGTGCTAGGAAGCACCCAATCGCCCCCGAAAGTCTCCCGATAAGAATGGCAATGTGCTTGACACCAGCAGGTAGAAAGACCAGTGCCACGCCCTGTGCATATAGGACATGCTCATCCAGAGTTTGATTGATTCGAAATGCAGCGAGGTAGAGGAAAAACGACCCGATAACCAGTGCAATTTTTTCTATGAGAGGTATCCGTAATTTCACTGCTGCTTGTGTGTTTTTGTTTTGCGGCAGTTTAATGATTGTCAAATCTATGGTTGTATGCAAAGAGAACACTAGTCTTGTGTTCTATCTTCGTGTCGCTAAACTTCTCTTTAAGTGATGTACCGTAGATGCAAGGAGTGTCTTATGAGTCTTTTTAAAAAAATGCTGATGAGTCTCGGGGTGTTGTTGCCCTTGCTCGCGTCAGCGCAAGCTTGTAATGACATTAAAGATAAAGACAAGGCCAACTACTGCCGTGCAATTGACACGAATGACAAATCGTTTTGTCAAAAAATTGGCGGTAACGACTTGCTGAATTTGTGTATGGGCAAGGTCGAGAACGACATCAAATACTGTCGTCGTATCACAACTGACAAGATTAAGAAGCGATGTGAGAACAGTATCCGCTAAGAAAAACAGCATCCATGATGGATGCTGTTTGAACGAGTGTGGCGCGTTTTTAGGCTTGTGCCAAAGCTTGCTTCATGACTTGGCCGATTTGCTCAAAGTAGTTTTGCGCTGCTTGGGTCGGTACAAGGTATTTGGTTCGGCGATTTTTGCCTTCAAACACGGTATCAATCATGCCGAGTTCGCGCAATTGATCTAGCTTGCGGTGAATGGTGGCTGGGGATGCGATGTGATGGAGTGCCATCGCTTCTGTGACAGTCAAAGATTTACCGAGGTCGTGGCGAACGGACACGACCTCCAATAACTTCTTTGCGTCGAGATCCATTTGAGGAGCGCTGCTACCGCCATCCAGTGCTTGGATGAGGTTGAGAAAACGCATGTAGATTTGTTTCGAGTCCATTGACCTTAGGCCTTCTAGTGAATTGATGTAGGAAATTGTATAGAGTGAAAATTATCAGAAATTTAGGAAAACCACGTAGATGAGAGGGTTTGCGAATTATTTGAGGATGTCACCAAGGCACAAATATTTCATTTCCACGTATTCATCCATGCCGTGTTGAGAACCTTCTCGTCCTAGTCCAGATTGTTTAACCCCCCCAAACGGCACATGCTCTGTCGCAATAATGCCCACGTTGATGCCGACCATGCCGTACTCCAGCGCTTCGCTCACGCGGTAGATGCGGCCAATGTCACGGCTGTAGAAATAGCTGGCTAAACCAAATTCGGTGTGGTTGGCTGCATCAATGGCTTCTTGCTCTTTGTGAAAGCGAAACACGGGCGCGAAGGGGCCAAAGGTTTCTTCACGCGCGCACAGCATGTCGGCGCGTGCTTCAGCAATGACGGTGGGTTCAAAGAACTGTCCTTCTAGTTTGCGACCCCCAGCCAGCACCTTGCCACCTTTGGCGATGGCGTCTTGTACATGACGTTCTACTTTTTCAAGTGCTGCGGGTTCAATCAGTGGGCCTTGCACCACGTCGGCATCAAATCCATTCCCGACTTTGAGCGACTTGACGCGTTGCGCAAACTTTTGCACAAACTCGTCGTACACACTGTCTTGCACATAAATGCGGTTCGCACACACGCAGGTTTGGCCTGCATTACGGTATTTGCTGGCCATTGCGCCTTCAACGGCGCTGTCAATATCAGCATCGTCAAACACGATGAAGGGGGCGTTGCCACCTAACTCCAATGAGAGTTTTTTCACTGTAGGCGCTGATTGAGCCATGAGAATGCGACCGACTTCGGTGGATCCGGTGAAGCTGATGTGACGTACCACGTCACTGGCACAAAACACTTTGCCGACGGCAATGCTGTTGTCACTGTCCGCGGTGATGATGTTGATAACTCCTGCTGGAATGCCAGCGCGTATCGCCAGTTCAGCCGCAGCCAATGCGGTAAGTGGGGTGAGCTCTGCGGGTTTGATGACCACAGGGCAGCCCGCGGCCAGCGCTGGTGCGACTTTGCGGGTGATCATGGCGAGTGGAAAGTTCCAAGGCGTGATGGCTGCGCACACGCCAATGGGTTGTTTGAGCACCATCAAGCGACGGTTGTTGTCGAATTGCGGCAGGGTTTCACCGTTCACGCGTTTGGCCTCTTCGGCAAACCACTCCACAAAACTGGCGCCGTAAGCCACTTCGCCTTTGGCTTCGGGCCATGGTTTGCCTTGCTCGGCGGTCATGATGCGGCCCAAATCGTCTTGGTTGGCCATGAGCAGGTCAAACCATTTACGCAGCAAGATGCTGCGCTCTTTGCTGGTTTTGTTGCGCCATGCGGGCCATGCGGCGTTTGCTGCATCAATGGCCGCCGTTGCGTCAGCCGCGCCTAGGTTGGCCACATCTGCCAGTTTGGCGCCGGTTGCAGGGTCATGTACATCAAAGCGGCTACTCCCTTTGACCCATTGGCCGTTGATCAAGGCGTCGGTCTTGAGCAGGGTGGGGTCTTTTAACAACGAGAGCGGTGATGTTGGCGTGTTCATGGAGGTCTCCCAAATTCAATGGCGCGAAGCATACCGCGCATAGGTCTGTGCGTCTGACACCTAGGTGATTCAAAAGGTGAGAGGTCGCGCCAATCCTATAATTTGAGGATGAGCAAAAAACAATTCACCGTCGCTGATATTCGCAAAACATTCTTGGACTTTTTCGAGTCCAAGGGCCACACCGTGGTGGCTTCCAGCCCCTTGGTGCCGGGCAACGACCCCACCTTGATGTTCACCAACTCGGGCATGGTTCAGTTCAAAGACGTATTTTTGGGCTCAGACAAACGCTCGTATGTGCGCGCAGCCTCGGTGCAGGCCTGTTTGCGTGCTGGCGGCAAGCACAACGACTTGGAAAACGTGGGTTACACCGCACGTCACCACACCTTCTTCGAAATGTTGGGCAACTGGTCGTTTGGCGACTACTTCAAACGCGAATCGCTCAAGTGGGCGTGGGAGCTGTTGACCGAGGTTTACAAATTGCCTGCTGACCGTTTGCTGGCTACCGTCTACCAAGAAGACGACGAAGCCTATGACATTTGGACCAAAGAAATTGGCCTGCCACCCGAGCGCGTCATTCGCATTGGTGACAACAAAGGAGGTCGCTACAAGAGCGACAACTTCTGGATGATGGCTGACACTGGCCCATGCGGCCCTTGCTCTGAAATCTTCTACGACCACGGCGATCACATCCCCGGCGGCCCTCCTGGCAGCCCCGACGAAGACGGTGACCGCTTCATCGAAATTTGGAACAACGTGTTCATGCAGTTTGAAATGCACGAAGACGGTTCTGTTACCCGATTGCCCGCGCCTTGCGTGGATACGGGCATGGGCTTGGAGCGTTTGGCTGCGATCTTGCAACATGTGCACAGCAACTACGAAATCGACATTTTTGATGCGCTCATCAAAGCAGCAGCTCGCGAGACTGGTTGCAAAGACCTGAGCCACAAGAGCTTGCGCGTGATTGCCGACCACATCCGTGCCACATCATTCTTGGTGAGCGACGGTGTGGTGCCTAGCAACGAAGGCCGTGGCTATGTGCAGCGTCGCATCATTCGCCGCGCCATTCGCCACGGGTATTTGTTGGGTCAGAAAAAACCGTTCTTCCACAAGCTTGTGCCAGATTTGGTCAAGCTCATGGGCGAGGCCTACCCCAATATGGCGAACCAAGCTGAGCGTATTGCGTCGGTGTTGAAAGCAGAAGAAGAACGCTTCTTTGAAACCCTTGAAGTGGGTATGCAAATCTTGGATGCCGCTTTGGAAGGTGGCGTGAAAGTGTTGCCAGGCGAAGTGGCTTTTAAGCTGCACGACACCTATGGCTTCCCGCTCGACTTGTCCGCCGATGTGTGCCGTGAGCGTGGCTTGAGCGTGGACGAAGCAGGCTTTGCTGCTGCGATGGAAAAACAAAAATCCCAAGCCCGAGCCGCAGGCAAGTTCAAGATGGACAAAGCGCTGGAGTACACCGGCGCAGGCAACACCTTTGTAGGCTATGACGAACTCAAAGCCACAGCCAAAGTGGTGGCCGTGTATCTGGACGGTGTGTCCGTGGCTGAGTTGAAAAACGGCCAAGCTGGTGTGGTGGTGTTAGACACCACGCCTTTTTACGCCGAGAGCGGTGGCCAAGTGGGCGACCAAGGCGTGCTCGTGAGTGGTTCTGCGCAATTCAAAGTCGAAGACACCTTGAAGATCAAAGCCGATGTGTATGGCCACCACGGTGTGTTGACCCAAGGTACCTTGGCTGTGGGCGACCATGTGGACGCCCAAGTCGACATGGCGGTGCGTGCCGCCACAGTGCGCAACCACAGCGCCACCCACTTGATGCACAAAGCCTTGCGCGAAGTGCTGGGCGACCACGTGCAACAAAAAGGCAGCTTGGTGAACGCCGAGCGCACACGTTTTGACTTTGCGCACAACGCCCCGGTGACTGATGCGGAAATCCGTCAAATCGAAGCCAAGGTGAACGCCGAAATTTTGGACAACGCCGCGGCACAAGCGCGTGTGATGGACATTGAGTCTGCCCAAAAAACTGGTGCCATGATGTTGTTTGGCGAGAAGTACGGCGAGACCGTGCGCGTGCTCGACATTGGCTCAAGCCGCGAGCTGTGCGGTGGTACGCACGTCAAAGCCACAGGCGACATTGGCTTGTTCAAAGTTGTGGCCGAAGGCGGTGTGGCCGCTGGTGTGCGTCGTATTGAAGCTGTCACAGGTGCAAATGCACTGGCTTACTTGCAATCGCTCGAAGACTCAGTGGCGCAAGCGGCTGGCGCGCTCAAAGCACCGCCAACCGAGCTGAACGCACGTTTGGCCCAAGTGTTGGACCAAGTCAAAACGCTCGAAAAAGAAGTGTCCGCCCTCAAAGGCAAAGTGGCTTCCGCACAAAGCGACGAGCTGTTGACACAAGCGTTAGACGTGAAGGGCACCAAGCTCTTGGTCGCCAAGCTCGAAGGGGCTGACGCCAAAACCCTGCGCGACACGATGGACAAGCTCAAAGACAAGATCAAGTCTGCCGTGATCGTGTTGGCGGCTGTGGATGGCGAAAAAGTCAACATCGCTGCAGGCGTGACTGCGGACAACACCGGCAAAGTCAAAGCCGGCGAGTTGGCCAACTTTGTAGCCCAGCAAGTGGGTGGCAAAGGCGGCGGCAAGCCAGACATGGCCATGGCCGGTGGCACAGATGCTGCAGGCTTGCCCAAGGCTTTGGCCAGCGTGCAAGCGTGGGTAGCCGAGCGCCTGTGAGGCGCGTCGACGCACGCATGCATCTCGTGACGAGCGCAGCGCACAGCGTTGCACCAACAAAGGCCCAACTGGTGTTGGGCCTTTTTGTTGCGGTTGTGTGGGGTGTCTTGGTTCAAGGTCTGTGTGCCTCTAGCGCTTGGGCACAGTTTGACAAAACAGCATGGCCCACCAAAACGTCTACGCCCACCATAGAGTCGGTCGATTTGCAAGGCAAGGTTTGGAACACCGCCGAGCTTGCTGGCAAAGTGGTGGTGCTGAACTTTTGGGCCACTTGGTGTGCGCCATGCAAAGACGAGTTGCCCACTTTGCAAACGCTGCATGACATCAGCGATGCACATACGGTGGTGCTGACCATCAATGTGCGTGAGTCTGCTGCACGTGCCGCACGTTACATGCAAACCACGGGCATGACGTTCCCCGTCATCTCAGACACCAAAGGTGAATTGGCCAAGCGCTGGGGCGTGACGGTGTATCCCACCACCATCCTGATTGCGCCGAATGGTCAAGCTCGCTGGCGCATCATGGGCGATGTGGATTGGAGCGGGGCGCAGGCCAATTCGTGGTTGGCCGAAGTACGCCAAAACGCTTCACCGGTTAACGCGCCATCAAAGACCGCCAGCCCCAAGCGATAATTTGCGCGCCTCACGCACTTTGTGTGAGGTGACCTGCCTTCGGGGCATCTAGGCATGTGCCGACAGGTCTCTTCACTTATTCGGAGCTCTCTTTCATGACTCTCGTGCGTCGTTCCCTTCTCAAGGGGGCCGCAGCTGCGTGCGCCCTCTCTGGTGTGCCTGGCTTTGCTTTGGCCCAAACAAACTCTTCGGCGGCTCGCCGTTTCGAACCTCAAGCCGGTCAATGGCGCACGTTTGAAGTCACCACCCGTGTGGACTTGGCCGAGTCACAAGGCGCTGCATCACGTGTGTGGTTGCCAGTGCCCAGCATCAACTCTGATTGGCAACGTTCGCTGGAAAGTAATTTCAGCAGCAACGGTACTTCACGCATGAGGAGCGACGGCGCAGAAGGTGCACGCATGCTCTACACCGAGTTCGCCGCTGGCGTCACACCGTTTGTCGAGGTGACTAGCCGTGTGCAAACGCAAAGCCGCTTTGTAGACATCACCAAGCCCAATGCGCACGCTTTCACACGCGAAGACGCGGGTACTTTGCGCCACTACACCCGTGCCACCCATTTGTTGCCCACCGATGGCATCGTGCGCACCACAGCGCTCAAAGCCACGCAAGGTGCGAAGACGGATGCGCAAAAAGCACGCGCGATTTACGACTGGGTGGTGGCCAACGCATGGCGCGAACCCAAGACACGCGGTTGCGGCGAAGGCGATATCAAAACCATGTTGGAAACAGGCAACTTGGGCGGCAAGTGTGCCGACATCAACGCCTTGTTTGTTGGCATGTGCCGCTCGGTGGGTGTGCCCGCACGTGATGTGTATGGCATTCGTTTGGTGCCTTCGGCCTTTGGTTACAAAGAGTTGTCGGGTAACCCTGCCAGCTTGAAAGGCGCGCAACACTGCCGTGCCGAGGTGTACTTGCAAGCCCACGGTTGGGTGGCGATGGACCCTGCGGACGTGGCCAAAGTGATGCGTTTAGAAACCCCAGAGTGGATCAAGCGCACCGACAACACCGTGGTGCAGCCCGTGTACAACCGCTTGTTTGGTGGCTGGGAAGGCAACTGGATGGGCTGGAACACCGCGCACGATGTCGCACTGCCTGGCAGCAAAGAAGACCGCTTGGGCTTCTTGATGTACCCCGTGGCTGAAACCGTGGATGGTCGCGCAGACTCTTACGCGCCTGACACCTTCAGGTACCAGATCACGGCACGCGAAATCAAGGCTTGAGGTCTTTGATGCTTTGAGTTTTACAGCGCGATGCTCAAACGTAACGCGCTGTGAAACTCTCGCAACACACCAGTGACTGGATCAGTAAAGCACATGCTTTTGGCCAGCAGCTGCAACGGATGGCTGAAGTCCTCTTCTGCATCTGGCCCACGCAACACGTTGGGGTAAAACTGATCCCCCTCTAGCGGCAAACCCAACGCCATCATGTGCACGCGCAGTTGGTGGCGTTTGCCGCTGATGGGTTCTAGCTGGTACAGCGCACGTGTGCCTTCTACTTTGAGCAGGCTGATGCGTGTTTCGCTGTTGGGCTCACCCGCGACTTCTTGCGTTCTGAAAAAAAGCGCATCCGGCTGCAAGCGGCTGATGTGCATGCGGGGCAATTCAAGCGCAGGGTTGTACGCTGCCACTGCTTCGTACACCTTGCGCATGGCCTTGTCGCGAAACAGTGCGTGGTAAGCATCACGGTCCGCTAAGCGTTTGCCAAACATCACTAGGCCCGCTGTTTCGCGGTCGATGCGGTGCAGGGGCACGAGGTCATCATTGCCCGTCAGGTGCTTGAGCTGGACCAACAAACTTTGCTGCACATAGCGGCCCGCAGGTGTGACGGGCATGAAGTGCGGTTTGTCTGCCACGATCAAATGCTCGTCTTCAAACACGATACTAGCCTTCTCGGGCAGCACCGGCTCGTTGGCGATGTGGCGGTAGTAGTACAGCTTGGTGTGCGGCGTGTAGGTTTGTGTGGCCGTCACAGGCTGAGCTTCTTCATTGAGCACCAAGCCCTGTTCAAAACGGTGCAGCCACTCGTCACGCGAAATGTCGGGCATGCGCACCAACAAAAAATCCAGCACCGTGGGCCAAGGGCCTGCCGGTAGCGACACGCGACTTGGGCCTACGCCGTTGCGCGTGGGGATGCGCATATGTGTCAGACCTATATGCGGCAGATGCTTTAAACCTTGGTGAACACCAAGTCCCACACGCCGTGGCCGAGTTTGATGCCACGGTTTTCAAACTTGGTGAGAGGGCGGTAGGCGGGTTTTTCAGCAAAGCCACTGGTGTCCGTGGCAGTGTTTTTCAACAAAGTTTCTGCGCTCAAGACTTCAAGCATTTGCTCGGCATAGGGCTCCCAATCAGTGGCCAAGTGCAAGTAGCCACCGGGCTTGATGTGTTGGGCCAAGCGGTTCACAAACGGGCTTTGAATCAAGCGGCGTTTGTGGTGACGGCTTTTGTGCCAAGGGTCGGGGAAGAAGATGTGCACGCCGTCCAAGCTTTGCTCGCCCAGCATGTGGTCCATCACTTCCACCGCATCGTGTTGCACGATGCGGATGTTGCCAATGCTTTCTTCGCCGCAACGCTTGAGCAAGGCGCCCACGCCAGGGGCGTGCACTTCGCAGCACAAAAAGTTGTCATCGGGGCGCACTTGGGCAATCTTGGCGGTGGCGTCGCCCATGCCAAACCCAATTTCCAAAATCAGAGGCGCTGCGCGGCCGAAAGCGATCGTGGCATCCAAGCGTTCCGGGGTGTAGGGCACCAAAAACTGAGGGCCAAATTGCTCAAACGCCCGCACTTGTCCCGACCCCATGCGGCCTGCACGCAGGACATAGGTTTTGATGACGCGCATGAAGGGTGCGTCGGTGGTTGCGGTGTCGGAGGTGGTGGGCGTGTCAGCAGTCATGGCGGCAAGTCTTTGAGTAACCCGTGATTATCGCGGGACAGCATGGGGTGCAGTTGACCATGCTTTTGTCCATGCGATCAGGGCTTCTTCAATGGATGCGCCATCCGTGGGCGTGGTTAACTCCAAAGCTTGCGCCGCACGGTTTAACGCTTCCAATGGATCACTCAGATCTAAAGCCTCAGCCCCATTTTGCTTGCTCAGCTTTTCGCCGTTCTCACCCAACACCAGCGGCGTGTGCATGTAGCTGGGTGTAGCCAAACCCAATGCGTGTTGCAACACGATTTGTCGCGCGGTGTTGTCGGTCAAGTCTGCGCCCCGCACGATATGGGTGATGCCTTGCGCTGCGTCGTCCACCACCACGGCGAGTTGATAGGCCCATAGGCCGTCGGCGCGGCGCAGCACAAAGTCGCCCACGTCCTGAGCTACGTCTTGTTGTTGGCTGCCTAGTAAACGGTCTTGCCATATCAGAGGCGTGCGCAGTTTTAAATCGTCAATGACGCGTTGCACATTCAGTCGCCATGCGCGTGCAGCTTTTCCATTCAAACCATCACGACATGTGCCGGGGTAGACTGCGGCGGTGTGGCGCTCGCGGGCGTGGCCCATCAAGGCTTGTGCATCTTCAATCTCTTTGCGTGAGCAACCGCAGGGGTAGGCCCAGCCTTTGGCGATCAGCACATCAAGCGCGGCTTGGTAGGCCTCGCCGCGCTGCGATTGCCGCATCACAGGTGCATCGGGCATCAGCCCGCAAGTAGCGAGCTGTTGCAGGATTAGTCGGTCTGCACCTGCGATGCAGCGCGGCGTGTCCACGTCTTCGATGCGCACCAGCCATTGGCCACCGTGTGCGCGTGCATCGAGCCAGCTGGCAAGTGCTGCAACAAGCGAGCCCGCATGAAGCGGGCCCGTGGGGGAGGGAGCGAATCGACCGACGTACGGCAATTACAAACGCTTGGCGGATTGACAAACTGCCAATGCGAGTTCAAGGCCTGAGACAAACGCGTCTTCCACGCGGTGTCCCAAGTGCCAGTCACCGCAGGTGCCCAAGCCGTTGGCTGGGTTGTACTGGTGCGATACGCCCAAGGGTGTGATGGTTTTGGCGTAAAGCCAACGGTGCACTTGCGTGTGTGCGGGTTCGGCGCGAATGCCCGTCAACTCGGCGAAGGCGCGCAAGAGTTTGGCTTGCACGCGTGAGTCCGTGTCGTTGATGTGTTCGGCAGACCAAGCGGCGCTGGCTTGCACTGTCCAGCGCTCGACCTTGCCACGTCCTGGTTTGGATGACTCACGCGCCAACCACGCAATGCGGTGGTGAATGCTGCGTGCGGCGTTCCACTGAGGGCCGATGTGCAAGTTGGGTTGTGTGGCGTTGGGGAAGGCGAGCATGAGCGTCCAGCATGGGGCCACATCGACCGCATTCATGGCCTTGAGCCATTGCGCATTCGCGGCTTCTTTGCCAGAGGCTTTGAGCAAATTGGCGGCTTGCACCGAGGGAATAGCGAGTAACACATGGTCAAAGCCCGCAAATTTGTGGTCGTTGGTATGCAGCGTCCACAAACCTTTGGCACCTCGCTCTAGGCGGGTGATTTGTGTGTTGTTGTGAATGGCTTTTCCCAGAGGTTCAGCCCAGTGGCGCACCAAAGCGTTCATGCCGGGTTTGGCGACGAAGTGGGCTTCTTTCGAGCTACGGGCCGCTTCAAACACATGGCCCAGCGGGTCGAGCACACGCACCGCGTTGGCGCTCCATGGGCGGCAGATTTCAGTCGTGCCAGGCACGGCTTGAATGGCCAATGAAAAGCGTGGGTCGCGCACAGTGAAGTACTGCGCCCCGTGGTCAAAGGTGCCGAAGTTGCTTTCGCGGGTGGACATGCGTCCACCGGGTCCGCGGCTCTTTTCAAACACTTGCACATGGTGGCCAGCGTTGGCCAATGTGCGGGCTGCGGTGATGCCAGCAATGCCGGCTCCGATGATGGCGATGTTCAAGGTCATGGTTGCACTCTACACCTTCCGTGTGGATGAATTGAATCGGGGGTTCACCAATAGCGCCGCGCGTGTGGTGGTGCTCTTGAGTTGTTTGAGCCACCACTGCAAAGCGCGCCCACCGCGCTCACCTTCGCTGCCATCAGGAATACGCCAAGCGTAACTGAGTTGAGCGACGCGTTGCGGTCGATCGACTTTGCGCACGACCAGAACACCTTGATCAATCAAGGGTTGCACCATGAGTTCGGGCACAAAGCCCACGCCCAAGCCACGCACTTGCGCTTCGATTTTGCTGTGCATGTTGGACACGGTGAACACATCTTGTCCTGGTAAGAGACCGATGGTTACACCCGTACCGCGTTGCACAGAGTCGGCCACGGCGACAGCGCGGTGTTGGCCAATCAGCGCATCGTTCAAAGGTTCTGGGGCTTTCGCTAAGGGGTGATGCGGGGCCACGGCGAACACAAAACGCATCTGCCCGAGTGGATGGCTGTGGATGCCTGAGGCCGTGCCGCTTTCGGTGATGGAGCCGGCAATGCCCAGCGCCAAATCAGCCTGGCCGCTGGTGAGTGCCTCCAGTGTGCCGGTGAGTGTTTCGTCGCGCAGCTTCAGGCGTGTGGGCGCGTTCAAGGCCATGAAGGCTTCGCACAGTTCCATCACGGTGGTGCGGTCGATGATGCCATCCACCGCAATGGTGAATTGGCTTTCCCAACCCGTGGCCACTCGCTTGACGCGGTTGGCGATGGCGTCCATGTCGGCCAGCAGGCGTTCACCTTCGCGCAGCAGTTCGTGTCCAGCTGCGGTGAGTCGGGCTTGGCGTGAACTTCGATCAAACAGCAGCACATCGAGCGCGTCTTCGATTTGACGCACGCGGTAGGTGAGGGCGCTTGGGACCAGTCCTAGCGTACGCGCCGCTGCCGCAAAGCTGCCTGCTTTTTCAATCGCGTGCAGCATGGAGAGCGAATCGGGGGTGAGGACATCGCGAGGAGAAGTCATGCAATGGGGGGGGTAATCGTTCAAATAATTTGAATGATGCCATCAAATGCGCTGGATGGCAAAAGCGGGTTGCGGACCTAAAGTTCAGGTCAAGGACAAAACAGGAGAACACGCCATGTTGACCATTCGCAAATCACAAGACCGAGGCTATGCCGATCACGGTTGGCTCAAGTCGTTCCACAGTTTTTCGTTTGCCCACTACTACGACCCCGAGTTCATGGGTTGGGGTAATTTGCGCGTCATCAACGAAGACCGCATTGCGCCCGGTACGGGCTTTGGCACACACGGCCATCGCGACATGGAAATCATCAGCTATGTGCTCAGCGGCAACTTGGCGCACAAAGACAGCATGGGCAACATCGAAGGCATCCCACCCGGCGATGTGCAGCGCATGAGCGCTGGCAGCGGTGTGCAACACAGCGAGTTCAACCACGCGCCGCAAGAGGTGACGCATTTTTTCCAAATTTGGATTGAACCCAATGTGCGCGGCATTCCCGCCAGCTACGAACAAAAAACCGTGGCACCTGTGTCCAAGCGCGGAGCCCTGAGCCGCATTGCTGCGCCCGAGGGTGGAGTGGTCAAGATTCATGCAGACGCTGCACTGTACGCAGGCTTGTTTGACGGCGACGAGGCTGCCACGCTGACGATCGCTGCAGGCCGCAAAGCCTACGTGCACCTGATTCGCGGTGCGTTGCATGTGAATGGCGCGGCGTTGGCCACAGGCGACGCTGCACTGCTTGACAACGAAACCACGATTGCATTGACCCAAGGCCAAGACGCCGAGGTGTTGGTGTTTGACTTGGCTGCTTAATTTTTTTCATTTCATTCATTTTTAAAAGGAACTCATCTCATGAACAACGCACTCAACCTCATCGGCCGTCTTTTGCTGGCTGCACTCTTTTTGCCTGCTGGTTTGGCCAAGCTTTCTGGCTTTGAAGGCACCGTCGGTTACATCACATCGGTCGGCTTGCCCATGCCAACCGTGGCCGCTGCTGCGGCTTTGGCTTTGGAAGTTTTGGGCTCTGTCGCTTTGATCGTGGGTTTTCAAACCCGCATCGTGGCCGCTGTGTTCGCAGTGTTCACGCTTGTGGCTTCGATCTTCTTCCACGCTTTTTGGGCCGCAGCGCCTGAGCAAGCCTTTGTGCAGCAGCTCTTGTTCTTCAAGAACATTGGCGTGATCGGTGGCTTGTTGGTGTTGGTGTCATCCGGCGCTGGCGCTTGGAGCATCGACGCTAAAAAACAAGCGGAATAATCCATACCTATTTCTCAGTTCGTTATCAACCACATCAAGGAAACACACCATGACTAAAACTGTCGTCGTTTATCACTCAGGCTATGGCCACACCCAGTTCATCGCCCAATCTGTGGCCAAAGGTGCGAATGCCCAATTGGTGGCAATCGATGCCGACGGCAATGTGTCTGAAGCTGATTGGTCCGTGTTGGACGCTGCTGACGCCATCATCATGGGTTCGCCCACTTACATGGGCAGCGTGAGCTGGCAGTTCAAGAAGTTTGCCGATGCTTCGTCCAAGCGCTGGTTCACACGCGCTTGGCAAGACAAGTTCTTTGCTGGCTTCTCCGTCAGCGCAAGCTTGAACGGCGACAAAGGTTCGACCTTGTCTTATCTGAGCACTTTGGCGGCTCAACACGGTGGCTTGTGGGTGAGCTTGGGTATGGCACCCGCCAACACCTCGGCTTCTACACGCAACGACGTGAACAACCTCGGTGGTTCTGTGGGCCTGTTGGTGCAAGCGCCCTCGGACGCTGGTGCAGACAAGATCCCTCAAGGCGATGTGGACACCGCTGTGAAGTTTGGCGAGCGTGTGGCCAAAGTGGCGGCTTTGCGCGGTTAATTGCGACCTCGCACTCATCCGCCGTGATAAGGGCGGTGAAATAAAAGGGCGGTTCCTACGAGCCGCCCTTTATCTTTGGTTAGTATCAGGCCATGAAAATCATTCAACTGCTGCCTTGGTCCGATTGGTTGGCGCTCGGTTTTTTTGTGTTGGTTTGGATGGGCTATGCCGCATTCGCCAAGTACAGCAGTGAGCATCATCATTCAATTCTCGCGATGACCAACCGTTATCGTCATTTGTGGATGTTGCAAACCACATCTCGCGACCCCCGCATGTTGGACGGCATCATCACGCAAACTTTGTCGGCCACGCCCGCATTTTTTTGCTCCACCACCATTTTGATTTTGGGTGGTTTGTTTGCTTTATTGGGAACCACTGACAAAGCGGCAGAGCTGGTGCGCGAAATTCCGTTTGCCGAACAAACGCCCATCTTGGTGTTTGAGTTCAAGATCTTGGTGTTGGTGGTGATTTTTGTGTACGCGTTCTTTCGCTTTTCGTGGTCGATGCGTCAGTACACCTTTGTGGCTTTGCTGATTGGGGCCATGCCACCGGCTGAGAGTTTTGAAAGCGGAGAGGTCATCAATCGTCAGCACTATGCCGACCGCGCAGCGGCGATGACGGGGTTAGCCGCCGAAACATTCAATGGCGGCTTGCGGGCTTACTACTTTTCGTTTGCCGCACTGGGTTGGTTTTTTTCGCCAGCCATGTTTGTCATGGCGACTTTGCTAGTAGCCGGCGTTTTGTACACCCGTGAATTCAAGTCTGAGGTGTTGGCTCTGTTGGAAGAGTAACGGGGAAAGTGCCATCAGGCGCCAAGCCTGTGGCACTGAGGTCTGCGCCTACCGCGCGGCGTTCATCAAACACAAAGCAACCACCGTCGTAGTGGTCGCTGCCCACTTCTTCAAAGTATTTCAGGATGCCGCCTTCGAGCTGATACACATGCGGCAACCCTGCATTGCGCATGTAAATGGCAGCTTTCTCGCAGCGAATACCGCCGGTGCAAAAGCTGATCACGGTTTTGTCTTGCAGCTCGTCTAAGTGCGCTTGCACGGCATCTGGAAACTCGGTGAACTTGGTGATGCCCCAGTTGATGGTGTTTTGGAACGTGCCAGCATCCACCTCAAACTGGTTGCGTGTGTCCAGCGTCACCACGGGGCGACCTTCGTCGTCATGGCCTTGGTCCAACCAGCGCTTGGCAGTTTCTGGTGTGACCGCTGGCGCGCGGCCCTCAGCCGGACGAATGCTGGGGTGGTTCATGCGAATGATTTCATTCTTCACTTTCACCAACATCTTGCGAAACGGCTGTGTGGCTGACCAACTTTCTTTGGGCGCGAGGTCGGCAAAGCGGGTGTCTGTGCGCAGCCAGTCCACAAACCCATGGACATCGGCAGCGCTGCCAGCCAAGAAGAAATTAATGCCTTCTTCTGCAATGAGAATCGTGCCTTTGAGTTGACGCGCCAAGGCGTTGTCCAAGCAAGGTTGGCGCAGGTCTTGGGCGTCGGGCAGGGCGACGAATTTGTAGCAAGAAATATTCAGGATTTGGTTCACCCAGCCATTCTATGTAACGGGGTGTCCCTACAATCTCAACCCATGTTTGTTCATCTGCGCCTTCACTCCGAATTTTCTGTCGTTGACGGGACCAACCGCATCGACGAGGTGGTGAAAGCAGCCGCAGCCGATCAGCAACCCGCGCTGGCCATCACTGACATCAACAACCTGTTTGGGGCCATCAAGTTTTACAAAGAAACGCGTGGCAAAGGTGTCAAGCCCGTGGTGGGCGCTGAGATTTACTTAGAGAGCCTCACGCAAGATGCCGCGCAGACATCGCGACTGGTGTTGTTGGTGCAAAACCATCAGGGCTACTTGAACCTGTGCGAGCTCATCAGCCGTGGCTGGACGCAAAACGTGCACAAGGCCGTGGCCGTCATCAAGCTGGAATGGCTGCAAGAGTTGTCGCAAGGCCTCATCGCCTTGTCGGGCGCGCAAGCGGGTGCCGTGGGTCAAGCCTTGGTGCAAGGTGACACCACACGTGCAGGCGAAGTGGCGTTGCAGTTGGCAGGTATTTTTCCGCACCGTTTCTACATTGAATTGCAACGTGCTGGCCGAGCCGATGACGAAGTGCATGTGAGCGCTGCGGTGCAGCTGGCCGCACGCTTGAGCTTGCCGGTGGTGGCGACGCACCCCGTTCAGTTCACTCAGCCTGACGATTACGAAGCGCATGAAGCGCGGGTGTGTATTGCCGAAGGTGAAATTTTGGGCAATCAACGTCGGGTGCGCAAATTCACACGCGAGCAGTATTTCAAATCGTCCGCGCAAATGTGTGAGCTGTTTGCCGATGTGCCCAGCGCCATTGCCAACACCTTAGAAATTGCCAAGCGCTGCAGCTTGACGCTGGTGCTGGGCAAGCCTCAGTTGCCCAACTTTCCGATTCCGCCCGTCAATGGGGTGGTCATGTCGGTGGAAGACTATTTCCGTCATGTGTCGCACGAAGGCTTGGAAGAGCGTTTGGTGCATCTGTATCCCGATGTAGCCAAGCGAGATGCTGAGCGTCCCCGTTATGTGGAACGCTTGGAGTTTGAACTGACCACGATTTTGAACATGGGCTTTCCCGGCTACTTCTTGATTGTGGGTGACTTCATTCAGTGGGCCAAAGCCAATGGTTGCCCAGTGGGGCCAGGGCGCGGTTCAGGTGCGGGCTCGCTCGTGGCGTATGCCTTGAAGATCACCGACCTTGACCCGCTGCAATACAACTTGCTGTTCGAGCGTTTCTTGAACCCAGAGCGGGTTTCCATGCCCGACTTTGACATTGACTTTTGCCAAACCAACCGCGACCGCGTGATTGACTACGTGAAAGATAAGTACGGCCGCGAAGCCGTGTCGCAAATTGCTACCTTCGGCACCATGGCGGCGCGTGCCGCGATTGGTGACGTGGGTCGTGTGCTTGACATGAGTTACACCTTCTGCAAGGGCATCAGTGGTTTGATTCCCAACAAGCCAGGGCAGCACATCACGATTGCCGGTGCGATTGAGGTGGAGCCCATCTTGGCTGAGCGTTTGGCCAAAGAGGATGAAGTGAAGACTCTGTTGGAGTTGGCGCAAAAGCTCGAAGGCATGACGCGTAACGTGGGCATGCACGCCGGTGGCGTGTTGATTGCGCCGGGCAAGCTGACCGATTTCTGCCCGCTGTACCAACAACCCGGCAGCGAGTCGGCGGTGAGCCAGTTTGACAAAGACGACGTGGAAGCCGCGGGCTTGGTGAAGTTCGACTTTTTGGGCTTGGCCACGCTGACGATTTTGGAAATTGCGCGTGAGTTCATCATGGCCCGTCACAAAGGCCAAGAGAACTTTGCGTTTGAAAACATCCCGCTGGATGACAAGCGCACCTATGAACTGTTTTCAGATGGCAAGACCGAAGCCGTGTTCCAGTTTGAAAGTCGTGGCATGCAGGGCATGTTGCGCGATGCGCGTCCCACGCGCTTGGAAGACTTAATTGCGCTGAACGCCTTGTATCGCCCAGGCCCGATGGATCTGATTCCAAGTTTCGTGGCGCGTAAGCACGGGCGTGAAGAGATTGAGTACCCACACCCCATGGTGGCGCAGATGTTGTCCGAGACCTACGGCATCATGGTGTACCAAGAGCAGGTGATGCAGACCGCCCAGATTTTGGGCGGTTACTCACTCGGCGGCGCCGACATGCTTCGCCGCGCGATGGGTAAAAAGAAGCCCGAAGAAATGGCGGAGCACCGCGAAATTTTCCGTGCAGGTGCGGCGAAGAACAACATCGACCAAAACAAAGCGGACGAAATCTTTGACTTGATGGAGAAGTTCGCGGGCTACGGCTTTAACAAGTCGCACGCAGCAGCTTACTCATTGTTGGCCTACCACACAGGTTGGTTGAAGGTTCACTACACCGCTGAATTTTTCTGCGCCAACATGACCGTGGAAATGGACAACACCGACAAGCTCAAGGTGTTGTTTGAAGACGCGCAGAAGATGGGCCTCACGTTTGAATCGCCCGACGTCAACCGTGGTCGCTACCGCTTTGAGCCTATCTCCGACAAAGTGATTCGTTACGGCCTGGGTGCGATCAAAGGCTCGGGCCAACAAGCGATTGACGCCATCGTGGCCGCACGCGAAGAGGGTGGCCCGTTCACCAGTTTGTTTGACTTCTGTCGCCGCGTGGATCGCACGCGCATGAACAAACGCACGGTAGAAGCGCTCATCAAAGCAGGTGCATTTGATAACTTGCATTTGAACCGCGCTGAATTGTTGGCGAGCGTGGAGCGTGCGTTTGACTTTGCAGCGGCCAGCGAGGCCAACGCCAACCAAGGCGGTCTGTTTGACATGATGGGCGAAGACGCCCACGGCTCTAGCACGCAAGAGCCTGAGTACGTTGAGATGTTGCCTTGGGGTGTGAAAGAACGCCTCACCCACGAAAAAGTGGCATTGGGCTTTTACTTGTCCGGTCATTTGTTTGATGAAGTCGAACGCGAGGTGCGCCGCTTTGCACGCACACGCATTGAAGACTTGATGGATTCGCGTGAGCCGCAATTGTTGGCAGGCATCGTGAGCGACATGCGCGTGATCAACGGCCAGCGTGGCAAGCTCGCGATTTTCAAGCTCGACGACAAATCGGCTGTCATCGAAGCCACGGCCGATGAAGCCACCATCAACACCTATCGAAACACCCTGAAAGATGACGAATTGGTCATCATCATGGGCAAGGCGCAGCCAGACCGCTTCTCGGGTGGTTTGCGTTTGTCGATTCAGCAGGTGTGGAGCTTGGAGCAAGCGCGTTGCCGCTTTGGCAAATACCTCAGCGTCACAGTCAATGGCACATCGCCCGACATTGCCCGTCTGCTACGCGATCACCCAGCCAAAGTGGAGCAGTCGGAGCAGGGTGAACTTGTCCGCGGCATGGGGGTTCGGTTGAAACTCTTGCGTGACGGCGCGACAGCTGACGTACAGTTGGGCGACAACGCAAAATTTTTCCCCAGCGATGCGGCCTTGGCCAGTTGGATGGCTCAGGCACACGACGGACAATCACAGATCATTTACGAGTAACCCTTTATGTGGACTATTCCGACGCTCATGACATTGGCGCGCATCGCGGCCATTCCGCTCATCGTGGGGTTGTTCTATTTGCCCATCGACTCAGCAGAGCGCAACCTGTGGGCCACCGTCATGTTTGTGGTGTTCGCCCTGACCGATTGGCTCGATGGTTACTTGGCACGCAAGCTCAACCAGTCATCGGCCTTTGGTGCTTTCCTGGATCCTGTCGCCGATAAATTCTTGGTCTGTGCCAGCTTGTTGGTGTTGGTGCACTTAGACCGTGCCGATGTGTTGGTGGCGCTGATCATCATTGGTCGAGAAATTGCCATCTCTGCCTTGCGCGAGTGGATGGCGCAAATTGGCGCCTCACGCAGCGTAGCGGTGCACGTGTTGGGCAAACTCAAAACCACGGTGCAAATGGTGGCCATTCCATTTCTGTTGTATGACGGGGTGTTGTTTGGCGTGATTGACACTGCCTTGTGGGGCACGGTGCTGATTTGGGTTGCAGGCGTATTGACCGTGTGGTCGATGGTCTATTACCTCCAAAAGGCTTGGCCAGATATCTTGGACCACGCCAAGTAATGGGGGACCAACAAAACCAAGCATGGCTGCGTGCCATGCCCGTGGTGTTTGTGTTGATATGGAGTACTGGCTTTATCGTGGCGCGCTACGGGATGCCTAACTCGCCGCCTTTTACTTTCCTACTTTGGCGGTATATCTTTTCACTTTTATGTTTTGCCTTGTGGGTCAACTGGGCGCGTGTGCCTTGGCCGCAGGGCAGAGGGCAGTGGTGGCACCTGGCCGTCACAGGCGTGTTGATGCACGCGGGTTATTTAGGCGGCGTATGGGCTGCTGTCAAAGCAGGCATGGGCGCTGGCTTGACCGCCTTGATTGTGGGTTTGCAGCCTGTCATCACGGCGATTTGGTTGTCTGCGCGCGGCGGCTATGTGTCGCGCCGCCAATGGCAAGGTTTGGCGTTGGGTTTTGTGGGTTTGGCCATGGTGGTGTCGCGCAAACTCGAAGGTGGCATTGAAGTCACGCCGTGGAGCTTGACCATGATTCTCATGGCACTGGTGTCGATCACCACAGGCACGCTGTATCAAAAACGTTTTGTGCAGCCCTGTGATGTGCGCAGTGCCAATGCGGTGCAACTCATGGCTGCGTATGTGGTGACCCTGCCTTTGGCACTCATGGAGACTGAACCGGCCTTGTGGAATGCCGAGATGTCGTGGGCCTTGGCGTGGTCTGTGCTGGCTTTGACTTTGGGCGGCAGTTCCTTGTTTTACATCTTGATTCAACGCGGCGCAGCGGCCTCGGTCACCAGCCTCATGTACCTTGTGCCGCCCACAACAGCTGTGATGGCTTGGATCTTGTTCAACGAGCCAATTACCTTGGTGACATTGGCGGGTATTGCGGTGACGGCGATTGGTGTGAGTTTGGTGGTTCGTCCGGCCTCAACGCGCTAGGTTTTTCCAAGGTTCTTCGCGGAAGCGAGACGCTAAAAAATCTTGTAATAAGCGAATTCGTGCAGGCAATTGCGAGCGGTAGGGGGCGAGCCAATGGATGTCTGCGTCATGCATTGCGAATTGATCAAGCACGCGGATCAGTTCGCCTGACGCTAACTGTGGCCCAATGTCCCACAAGCTTCGCAACATGATGCCTTGGCCGGACAGGCACCAATCTCTCACCATCTCGCCTGAGTTGCTAGAGAGCGGTCCTTTCACATTCACATGATGCGTACGCGAGGGCGTGCGAGCTGTGCGTTGGGTGCTCAGTCGCCAATGGTCAAAGCGTTGGCCTTGGCCCGTGTCTCCACCGTTTTCACGTACCACCAAGCACGCGTGTGAGGCCAAGTCCTCCAACGTTTTCGGTGTCCCGTTTTTGGCGAGATAGGCGGGCGCCGCTACCAGCACGCGTTGGTTGGTCGCGAGTTTGCGAGACACCCATTCCGCGGCGATGTGTACGGGCGGATGCCACAGCCAAATGGCGACATCGAAGCTTTCGTTGGCAAGATCGGGTAGCTGCTCGCAGAGTTGCAAATCTAAGCGAACGGATGCATAGCGCTCATGGAATTCGGCCAGCAGAGGCCCCAGCCAGAGGCGACCAAAACCAAAACTGCAGGCGATGCGGATGGTGCCCGAGGGCTCGCTTTGGCGTTCGCGCAATTCGTCTTCTAGTGCGATAAACCTATTCAACAGTTCTTCGGCTCGGTCGCACAAGGCGTGCCCCTCGGTGGTGGGGCTGACGCGACGGGTGGTGCGTTGAAACAGGCGTACGCCTAAGTGACTCTCCAGCGCAGAGAGTCGCTTGGTCACGACGGGAGGCGCCAGTTGGAGTGCACGCGCCGCTTTGACCAAGCTGCCGTGCAAGCGCACAGCCAATACCAACTCTAAATCTGAACGGTTCAATTGATGCCTTGATGGAAATAATCGATTGCTCAATTATTGCTTTTTTGAGGGGTAAGCTTTGGGCATGTTGAATGCATTCAAATCCGTGACTGTGGAACGCAATGGCGTGCAACTGCACAGCCGTGTAGCAGGGGAGGGGTCGCCTCTATTACTACTACATGGTCATCCTCAGAGTATGGCGATGTGGCACCGTGTCGCGCCTGAACTGGCGCAAACACATCGCGTGGTGCTGATGGATTTGCGTGGGTATGGGGATTCATCGCGTCCAGCGGCAGACCCTGAACATCTGAACCACAGCAAGCGCGAAATGGCCCTAGATGCAATCGCCGTGATGCAACAGCATGGCTTTGACCGCTTCGATGTGTTGGCCCATGACCGTGGCGCACGGGTGGCGCACCGTTTGGCGATGGATCACCCGCTGTCGGTACAGCGTTTGATGTTGCTTGATATCGCGCCGACTTTGGCGATGTACGAACAAACCAGTGAATCGTTTGCACGTGCCTATTGGCATTGGTTTTTCTTGATTCAACCGTCGCCTTTGCCTGAGGCTTTGTTGGATGCTGGACCGGCGCAATATGTGCGCAGTGTGATGGGTAGCCGTCATGCAGGGTTGGCCGCCTTTGCTCCTGAAGCTTTGGCTGAGTATGTGCGTTGCGCTGAGTTGCCCGGCACCTCGGTTTCTATTTGTGAAGACTACCGGGCTAGCGCCACGATTGATTTAGAGCATGACCGAGCCGATGTGGCGGCAGGGCGAAAACTGGCGCAACCGCTGCGCGTGTTGTGGGGTGAGCACGGCGCCGTGGCCCGTTGTTTTGATGTGTTGTCGTTGTGGCGAGAGCGTGCGCTGGATGTATCAGGGCATGCGCTACCTTGCGGACATTATTTGGCTGAAGAGTTGCCAGAGTCGGTGATGGCTGAAGCCCAAACTTTTTTCACTGTTTAATTTCTAGGAGTATTTCATGGGTCAAACACATCGTATTGCGGTGATCGCTGGCGACGGCATTGGCAAAGAGGTCATGCCTGAGGGTATTCGTGTCATGGACGCAGTGGCTCGCAAATTCGGCATTGATTTGCAGTTCGATCACTTCGATTTTTCGAGTTGGGACTATTACGAGAAGCACGGCAAGATGCTGCCCGACGATTGGAAAGACCAAATCGGTGGTCACGATGCTTTGTACTTCGGTGCTGTGGGTTGGCCTGAGAAGATTCCAGACCACATCTCGCTGTGGGGGTCGTTGCTCATGTTCCGCCGTGAGTTTGACCAGTACATCAATCTGCGCCCCGCACGTTTGATGCCCGGCATCATTGCGCCTGTGGTGCGCCGTGATGGCACGCCCCGCGAACCGGGTGAGATTGACATGTACATCGTGCGTGAAAACACCGAAGGCGAATACTCCAGCATTGGTGGACGCATGTACGGCGGCACAGAGCGCGAAATCGTGATGCAAGAAACGGTGATGTCGCGCATTGGTGTGGACCGTGTGTTGAAGTTCGCGTTTGAGTTGGCACAGACACGCCCCAAAAAACATCTGACCAGTGCGACCAAATCCAACGGTATCGCCATCACCATGCCTTATTGGGATGAGCGTGTGGCGGAGATGGCCAAGCACTATCCGGGCATCGATGTCGATAAATTCCACATTGATATCTTGACCGCCCACTTTGTGCAGCGACCTGACTTCTTTGATGTGGTGGTCGCTAGCAATTTGTTTGGCGACATCTTGAGTGACTTAGGCCCTGCGTGTACCGGCACGATTGGCATTGCCCCCAGTGCCAACCTGAATCCCGATCGCAAATTCCCTTCGTTGTTTGAACCGGTGCATGGTTCTGCGCCAGATATTGCAGGCAAAGGGATCGCCAACCCGATTGGTCAAATTTGGTGTGGCGCGATGATGCTGGAATTCTTGGGGCACAAAGATGCACACGATGCAGTCATGGCCGCAGTGGAAAAAGTGCTTGAACCAAAGAGCGGCGCGCCGAAAACACCTGATATCGGTGGGAATGCGAAGACTTCAGATCTGGGTCGTGCGATTGCCGAAGCCTTGTGATTTTTAGGTTCAAAAACGACTAGAATCTGATTCCATGCCGTTTTGTGTACAGTTTCCCTTCGGGGAATCATGGCTGATGTGACCACAGTGCCACATCGTGCCATGCTAGTAAACTAGCGCCATCCATTGACCAACATCACATCTCATTGAGAGGGGATTTTTGTGAATAAGACAGAACTGATTGAATACATCGCTAAGCACGCTGATATTTCTAAGGCTGCTGCTACTCGTGCACTCGAGTCCACCATTGGCGCCGTGAAGACTACGTTGAAAAAAGGCGGCACAGTTTCTCTGGTCGGCTTCGGTACTTTTGCCGTTGGCAAGCGTGCTGCTCGTACTGGCCGCAATCCACGCACTGGCGCAGCCATCAAGATCAAGGCAGCCAAGGTGCCTAAGTTCCGTCCAGGTAAAGGCTTGAAAGACGCCTTGAACTAATTTGCGGTTTCGGTTGGGTGCTTAGCTCAGTTGGCAGAGCGGCTGCCTTACACGCAGTAGGTCGGCGGTTCGACCCCGTCAGCACCCACCACCCATTAAAAAGGCGAACTTCAAAAGTTCGCCTTTTTTCTTGGCTTCTCTCCCCTACGATGAGTCCATCACATGTTTGATTTTGTTCGTAAACACACGCGGGTCATGCAGTTTTTGCTGTTCCTGTTGATCTTTCCGTCTTTTGTTTTGTTTGGCCTCGAGGGGTACAACCGTTTCCGTGAGGGCGGTGCGACGGTTGCGACTGTGGATGGGCATGACATTACGCAAGCGGAGTGGGATGCAGCGCATCGCAACCAAGTTGAGCGTATGCGCAGCAGCATGCCGAATGTGGATGTCAAGCTGTTTGATACACCTGAAGCGAAGTACACCACGCTTGAACGTTTGGTGCGTGACCGTTTGCTGGCTGCTGCAGCGAGTCAGTTACGCTTGGGCGCGAGCGATGCGCGTTTAGCTGCTGAGTTACAACAAAATCCGACGATTGCCGCGTTACGTCGTGCCGATGGCACGTTGGATATGGAGCGTTATCGACAGCTCCTAGGTACACAAGGCATGTCACCCGAATCGTTTGAGGCGCAAGTCCGCAGCGATTTGGCGTCGCGTCAAGTGATGTCTGGTGTGGGGGTGACCAGTTTCAGTTCAGCTGCCTTGGCCGATGTGACTTTGAATGCTTTTTATGAGCAACGTGAAGTTCAGGTCGCGCGCTTTGCCCCTGCTGATTTCATCAGTCAAATCAACCCGACGGATGCCGAGCTTGAGGCGTACCACAAAGCCAACCCAGATAAATTTCAGTCGCTTGAGCGTGCAGACATCGAATACGTGGTTTTGAATTTGGCGACTGTCCAAAAAGACATTGCGGTGCCAGAGGCTGAACTCAAGTCTTACTACGAGCAAAATTCAGCACGATTGGCAGGCTTAGAGGAGCGTCGTGCCAGCCACATCTTGATCAACGCGGACAAAAACGCATCAGCTGCTGAGCGGGATGCGGCGCGTTCTAAGGCGCAAGGTTTGTTGTCAGAGATTCAAAAGGCGCCTAACCTCTTTGCAGATTTGGCGCGCAAGAATTCTCAGGACTCCGGTTCAGCCGCCAAAGGCGGTGACCTTGATTTCTTTGGTCGAGGTGCCATGGTCAAGCCGTTTGAAGATGCGGTGTTTACTTTAAAGAAGGGTGAGACCAGTGGTATTGTGGAAACCGAGTTTGGTTTTCATATCATTCGAGTGACTGATATCAAGCAACCCGAGCAGAAAAGCTTTGAGTCGCAACGTGCCAAACTCGAGCAAGAGGTGCGTGCCCAGTTGGCCCAGCGTAAATTTGCAGAAGTTGCTGAACAGTTCACGAATATCGTGTACGAGCAATCAGACAGTTTGAAACCTGTGGCTGAGCGTTTGAAGTTGGACGTTCAATACGCGAATAACTTAGGCCGTGAAGTGGTGCCTGGCAATGCAGCCGCGAACAACCCCAAGTTATTAGCGGCTGTGTTCGCCCAAGACTCCATTGAGAAAAAACGAAACACAGAGGCTATTGAACTGGCTCCTAATGTGCTTGCGGCTGCCCGCATCATCAACTACAGCCCGGCTCGTACGTTGCCTTTGGATGAGGTGAGGGCGCGCGTCCGTGAGCAAGTGGTGAGTCAACTCGCTACAGCGCGTGCGCGTTCGGAAGGTGCTGCTAAATTGACGGAGTGGAAAGCTAACCCAGACGCAGCCAAATTGCCATCTGCCATGGTGGTCTCACGTGATGCGAAGCAAGTGCAGCCCTCCGCTTTGGTAGAGGCGGTTTTGCGTGCGAGCACACAAACTTTGCCTGCTTGGGTTGGCGTAGATTTGGGCGCCAGCGGTTATGCCGTTGTGAAGGTCGAAAAAGTGATGCAACGTGATGTAAGCAATGCTGCAGGCCTAGCACGTGAGCGTGAACAATATGCTCAGTGGTGGGCTTCGGCCGAGGGCTTGGCGTACTACAAGCTGTTAAAAGAGAAATTCAAGGCAGAAATCAAAATAGCTAGGTTATAATTTCCGCTTCTACGGTGGCTGTAGCTCAGTTGGTAGAGTCCAGGATTGTGATTCCTGTTGTCGTGGGTTCGAGCCCCATCAGCCACCCCAAAATTCAAAAGGGTTCCCAACTGGGAACCCTTTTTTATTGTTTGCAGAGTTTGTAGATTTACCAAGTGCCAACATTCGGCATATCAACCCAAGGTGCTTGTGGGGTCAGCGCATCACCTGCTTGTAACAGCTCAATGGAGATGCCATCCGGTGATCGAACAAATGCCATGCGTCCATCACGAGGTGGGCGAAGGATGGTGACTCCATGACTTTGAAGTTTTTCGCACATGGCATAAATGTCGTCTACGGCATAAGCCAAATGCCCGAAGTTGCGTCCTCCCGTGTACACCTCGGAATCCCAGTTGTAAGTGAGTTCGACTTGTGCGTCTGTGTCTCCCGGAGCCGCCAAATAAACCAGAGTGAAGCGTCCTTGTGAATATTCACTGGTACGCAACACGGTCAAACCCAAAGCATCGCGATAAAAATGCAGTGAAGCGTCTAAATCGGTGACACGCACCATGGTGTGCAGATATTTCATACATGACTTGTTCAATGTGATCAGCCTCCATTTTGCTATGTTCTCATGGCGCTTTGATCCTTGCGCTACCATGTCAAATGGACTTGAGGGGGTATTGGATGAGGTTACACATCGCGATAGGCGTAGCTCTGATCGGATGGGGGATATCTGCCCACGCCAATGATTACAAAATTAAAGTAGACGTCACCCAACAAGGCTCGGTGTTTCACACGCAAGCGAGTTTCTATTTGCCCTTGAGTGTGTGTCAGTCATACCGATATTTGACGGATTACGATGCTGCGACAAGTATCCCTGGTGTGGTCAGTTCGGCGACAACTCGTCTAGATGCTTATAGGGTGCGTGTGGAGCGTCTCTTGCAAGAGCGTATCTTGCTTTTTCCCATCAAGATGCGCATAGTCCTTGAGTTCACAGAGCTCCCCAATCAAGGAACTGACTTTGTTCAAGTCAGCGGTGAGGCCAAGTCGTATAAAGGTGCGTGGCGCCTGGAGTCGGAGGGCGGTGGTACTGTTTTCAGGTACCGGGCGGAATCTGAACCGGATTCTTTCTTGCCTCAATCGGTCATTGAATACTTCATCAAGAATCGTTTAAATAGTAGCTTTGAATCAATGGCCAAAGCAGGTTTGCTGCGGAGCAATTCACCCTGCTAAGGCTTTTATTAGATGTTTTTGAGCCACTCTAGGCCACGGCTCGTGGCACCGGGTGCCTCCCCCAGAACAGGTCGGTATTCACAGCCTATCCAGCCTAGCCAATTGCATGCTGATGCAACTTCATCTAAGACCTCAAAAATATGGCTGTAGTTGAGTTCACCGAAGTTGGGTTCATTCCTTAGGGGTACACCTGCAATTTGGATGTGCCCAACGCGACCTGTGGGTAAATAGCGGCGAATTTTGGTTGCGATATCCCCCTCCATGATTTGACAGTGGTAGAGGTCCATTTGAACTTTAATGTTTGGGGCATTCATGTTCTCAATGAGACGGTGTGCATCTGCTTGGTAGTTTAAAAAATAACCAGGCATATCGCGTGTATTGATGGGTTCAATCAGTATGTCAGCGCCGACTTGATGCGCTTTTTGAGCTGCCCATTGAATATTGCGGCAATAAATGTCTTCGACCTCTTCGCGGTCTTGCCCGCAGGGGGGGATTCCAGCCATGACATGAATGCGTTGGCAGTCAAGAGTTTGTGCGTAACTCAAAGCCTGCACGATGCTTGACTGAAACTCTTTTTCTCGGCCCTTTAAACATGCCAGACCTCGCTCTCCAGCCTCCCAGTTTCCAGGTGAGGCATTGAATAAGACTTGTTTTAACGCATGCTTATCCAGCTGTTGTCGCAAGGTTTGCGCATCAAATGCGTAGGGAAAAAGAAACTCTACGGCAGCAAAACCATCTTCAGCAGCGGCAGAGAAGCGCTCCACAAAAGGGTGTTCGTTGTAGAGCAGGCTGAGATTTGCGGCAAAACGTGGCATGGTCAGAGTTTAATAAAGGCTTAGGTATGATGCAGGGTATAAAGGAGCTTTAAGCATGGCTGATATCAATCCAACCAACAACAACCTCGTCATTGGCGAGGGCGTCACTTTCAAAGGTTCTATTGCTGCGCCTGGTAAGGCTGTCATCAACGGCAATGTATCTGGTGAATTGACGGCAGATGATTTGTTGATTGGCACCAAAGGTCAAGTGACAGGTACTGTGCGTGCGCGTGAAATCGATGTGCACGGTGAATTGAACGAAGACATCGTATGCAAAGAGCATTTGCTGATTCACAGCACAGGTAAAGTATCTGGCACCTTGGAATACCACGAGTTGGAAATTCAACGTGGCGGTAAGTTCAAAGGCAATATGAATCAAAAATAATCGCTTCTGAGTTGTGACTCTGAATCGATTCGCCAGTCGGCATGATGCCTTTTGGTCTGGCATTCGAGATGCCCTAGGCGCACCTGTCTTAGTGCTATTTGCCGGCATGATCGGCTTTGGAGCCATGGGGCATACCCATGGCTTTGACGCTTGGATGACGGGCCTCACGAGTTTGTTGATGTTCGCGTTGCCAGGGCAGGTGGTGATGCTGGAGATGTTCATCTCAGGCTCATCGCTTCTGGCGATTGGGTTTGCTGTGACGCTGACCTCAACGCGCTTTGTCACGATGGTTGTGACGCTTTTTCCACAGCTTCATCGACGTGACCGTAATCCACTGTTGTACGTATGGGTGCATATGTTGGCGATGACGGCATGGGCTGTGTCGATGCGCGAATTTCCCTCAATAGCGCCCAAGCACCGCCTGAGCTATTTCATCGGGTTGGCTTTGCCGTGCTGGCTCATTTCTCCTTTAGGAACTGTCTTGGGTTACTTCGTCGCCGGTTGGGTGCCAGCGGCAGTGACCTTGGGTTTGGTGTTTATTAACCCGCTGTTTTTTTTGCTGACATTTACAGAAGTCAAGCCTTGGGTCAACCGCATCGCGATTGGCTTAGGTTGCGTGTTCGGTCCTGCGTTTTATGTGTGGGATGCGGATAGCAGTTTGTTGTTGACAGGTTTGGTCGCGGGTACTTTGGCGTATCTGATGGACCGTCGTTGGTTGCGATCTTCACCTGTAGAGGTCCAGCCATGAGCGTAGACATGCAAGGCTTGGGTGTTTGGTTTGCATTGAGTGCGGCATGCATCGGAACGTACATCTGTCGTGCTGCAGGCGTGAAACTCTCCGGCCATATTCACCAAGACAGCGAGGTGTTTCGTTGGCTTTCTGCAGTGACCTATGCCATGGTTGCCGCTTTGACGGTGCGCATGATTGTGATGCCACTAGGGTTGTTGGCCACAGTACCTTTGGCTTTGCGAATCCTAATTTGCGCGTTGAGTGTGGCCGTAATGGTTTCGCATCCTCAGCGTCGTTTGGTTCCCGCTCTATTGACAGGTACTCTGTTGATGCTGTCATATGGTAGTTTTCGCGCAATACCTTAGTGTCTCTGGCTGAATGCGGCTCACCTCTACAATTTGGGTGCAACCCTAAGGCCTCATGAATATCCTGATTTCCAACGACGATGGCTATCAAGCCCCGGGCATCGTGGCCCTGTACGAAGCACTTAAAGACATAGGGCGTGTTGAGGTGGTCGCCCCAGAGCACAACAATAGCGCCAAATCGAATGCACTGACCTTGCATTCGCCTTTGTATGTGCATCAAGCCAGCAACGGTTTTCGCTACGTCAATGGCACGCCTGCCGATTGTGTGCACATCGCGCTCACGGGCTTGCTGGATTACAAGCCCGATCTCGTGGTGTCTGGTATCAACAATGGTGCCAATATGGGCGATGACACGATTTACTCTGGCACGGTGGGCGCAGCCATGGAAGGTTATTTGTTTGGCATTCCGGCTATTGCCTTTTCCCAGGTTGAGAGAGGTTGGGGACATATTGATGCTGCGGCAGCTAAAGCGCGAGAGCTGGTGAAACAGATGTTGGCGCAGCCTCCAGATCTCCTAAGCTCGCCATGGTTGTTGAATGTGAACATTCCCAATCAGCCCCTGGATCAGATCAAACCTTTGCGTGTCACACGTTTGGGGCGTCGCCACTCCGCAGAGCGTGTGATCACGCAAACCAGTCCACGTGGTGACACGATGTATTGGATTGGTAGTGCCGGTGCAGCCAAGGACGACAGCGATGGCACAGACTTTCATGCCACTTTTGAAGGACACATGTCTATCACGCCCTTGCATGTTGATTTAACCGAACATGCCAGCTTGCCTGCCTGGGCGCAATGTATGCGTGGGGCAAGTTTATGAAGCAAAGGCCCAGTTTCCCTGCGCGCTTTGATACAGGGCAATCGCAACCCAAACCAAAAACGTTGCTCACAGCGACACGGGTGTTGACACCTCAATCTGCTGCTCGAGCGAACCCCATAAGTGTCACGAGCCCGACCGGCATGGGACTTGATTCGTCTGCTGTGCGTGTACGGATGGTTCAAAAATTGGCAGAGCAGGGGATTGATGATGCCATTGTGTTGGATGCCATGGGGCGGGTTGAACGGCATCGTTTTGTTGACAGTGCCTTGGTCAACCAAGCCTACGAGGACACCAGTTTGCCGATTGGTTTAGGGCAAACCATTTCCAAGCCCAATGTGGTGGCTCGGATGATTGCCTTGTTGCGTGAAGCGCCGGGTCTTCAAGGGGCATTGATGATGGGGCGCGTGTTAGAGATTGGTACTGGCTGTGGCTATCAGGCCGCGGTGTTGGCTTGTCTGGCACGTGAGGTTTACAGCGTTGAGCGTTTGCGTGGGTTGCATGACAAAGCACGTGATAACTTGCGCCCCATGCGTTTATCTAACGTTCATTTGATTTTTGGTGATGGCATGTTGGGCTATCCACAAGGTGGGCCATACAGTGCCATCATTTCCGCAGCCGGCGGCGAGAATGTGCCTCAAGCATGGCTTGAGCAACTCGCGGTGGGCGGGCGCTTGGTGGCGCCGACGCACACAAATACGGGCCAGCAAGCTTTAGTTGTGATTGACAGAACACCTCAAGGTTTCAAGCAAACCCTGCTCGAAGCGGTGAACTTTGTACCTCTAAAATCTGGCGTTGCTTGAATACAGGGAATTCTGAATGTTTCGTTTTTCAATGTTGTGGCTGGGTGGCTTATTGACAGCTTTTGTACTGTCGGGATGTGCCAGCAAAGGTCGCTTAGCGCCTTTTGATGATCACTCGATGGGCTCGACACGTGTCCCGACTCGCGTGTTGCCTGGTGCTGAAAATGCCGGGAAACCTGGTTACTACACCGTCAAGTCTGGCGACACGCTCATTCGTATTGGTATGGATCACGGCCAGAGTGGCCGAGACATTGCGCGCTGGAATAAATTAGAAAATCCGAACTTGATTGAAGCAGGTCAAGTCCTTCGTGTGGTGCCTCCTGCAGCTGAGACGCCAGTGTTGAAGGCGACGACCGCGTCACCCCCTGTCAGCACCGCATCTGCACCGGCTGCCCCAGTCGCAGCCACTTCATCGGCTGAAGATGCTGTGAACTTTCAGTGGCCCGCACGTGGCAACTTGATTTCTGGTTTTGACGAGTCTAAAAACAAAGGCTTGGATATTGGCGGTAAAGCGGGTGACCCTGTACTCGCCGCTGCGGATGGCCGAGTGGTATATGCGGGCGCGGGTTTGCGTGGCTACGGCAACCTCATCATCTTGAAGCACAACAACACTTACTTGACCGCCTACGCACACAACCAAACCTTGTTGGTCAAAGAGGACCAAGTTATCAAACGTGGTCAAAAAATTGCCGAAATGGGCAACAGCGACGCCGACCAAGTGAAGTTGCATTTTGAAATTCGCCGTCAAGGCAAGCCGGTCGATCCTGCTAAGTACCTATCGGCGAACTGATGACTGAAACGACCAAAGAAGTGGCGACAGAAAAACAATGGCCTGACAACGCGCTCACCATCGAATCGATGGACATGGAAGCGCAAGGCGTGGGGCACCGTGCCGATGGCAAGGTGGTGTTTGTCGACGGGGCCTTGCCCTTTGAGGTGGTGCGCACCAATGTGCACCGTAAAAAAGACAACTGGGAAAAAGCCTCGCTGCTGGAAGTGCTGCACGAATCGTCGCAACGCGTCACACCCGGTTGCCCGCACTTTGGCTTGCATGCAGGTGCATGTGGTGGTTGCAAGATGCAGCACTTGGATGCTTCGGCCCAAATTGCGGTCAAGCAACGCGCCTTAGAGGACAACCTGTGGCACTTGGGCAAGGTCAAGCCTGAAACCATTTTGCGCCCCATCCAAGGCCCTGCGTGGGGCTATCGCTTCCGCGCCCGTTTGTCTGTGCGCTATGTGGTGAAAAAGGGTGAGGTGTTGGTGGGCTTTCACGAGCGCAAGAGCCGCTACGTGGCCGACATGCGTCAGTGCCCCATCTTGCCGCCGCATGTGGATGCGATGCTCATGCCTTTGCGCAAGCTCATTGGCAGTATGGATGCTCGCGAGACTTTGCCGCAAATTGAATTGGCCTGTGGTGATGATGTGACCGCTTTGGTGTTGCGCCACATGGAACCCCTGAGTGCGCATGACATGCAAGCTTTGCGTGACTTCGCGACGCAGCACAACGTGCAATGGTGGTTGCAGTCCAAAGGCCCAGACACGGTGTGTTTGATGGAGGGCGCTCTGGGGGCTCCGCTGTCTTACGCCTTACCTGAATTTGGCATCACCATGCCATTCAAGCCGACAGACTTCACGCAAGTGAACCCGCATATCAACCGCGTGTTGGTCACGCGTGCCTTGCGTTTGTTGGATGTGCAATCGACAGAGCGTGTCATTGACTGGTTCTGCGGCTTGGGCAACTTCACCTTGCCTTTGGCCACCCTCGCACGCGAGGTGTTGGGCATTGAGGGGAGCGAGGCTTTGGTGGCGCGCTCTGGTGAAAACTATGCATTCAATCAAAGCGAACGCGTGCAGCCTTTGGCACCCACTCGTTTTGTGGCGCGTAACCTGTTTGAAATGACGCCTGAGCTGCTGCGCCAAGATGGTTCGGCGGACAAGTGGCTGGTCGATCCACCTCGAGAAGGTGCGTTCTCCTTGGTTCAAGCCTTGGCTGAGTTGCATCAACAGCCTGAGCTGCGTCAGGGGTGGACACCGCCTAAGCGCATTGTGTATGTGAGTTGCAATCCGTCTACCTTGGCGCGTGACGCGGGGGTGTTGGTCAATTCAGCGGGCTACCGTATTTCGTCTGCAGGGGCAGTGAACATGTTCCCGCACACCGCCCACGTTGAGAGCATGGCGGTGTTTGATTTGATTTAAAACACTAACGGACGTAAAAAAGGGACCGTAAGGTCCCTTTTTTTTGTGGGTGCTGAAACGCTTATTCGCGTTCGCCACCAAAGATGCCGAGCAAAGCCAACAAGCTTTGGAACACGTTGATCACGTCCAAATACAAAGTCAATGTGGCGCTGATGTAGTTGGTCTCGCCGCCGTCCATCACTTGCTTCAGGTCGTACAACATGAAGGCGCTGAAGATGGCCATAGACAACATGGAAATCACCATCATGCCGGCAGATGAACCGACAAACACGTTGATGATGCTGCCCACCATCAAGACCACAGCGCCCACCATGAGCCATTTGCCCATGCCAGAGAGGTCGCGTTTGATGACGGTGGCCAAACTGGCCATGACAAAGAATACGCCGGCTGTGCCTGCAAACGCCGTCATCACCAACTCTGCGCCGTTTTTGAAGCCCAACACCATGGCGATCATGCGCGAGAGCATCAGGCCCATGAAGAATGTGAAGCCCAATAGCACATACACGCCGGTGGCGCTTTCTTTGGTGCGCTCGATGGCGTAGATGAAACCGAAAGCACCTGCGATCATCAAGATCATGCCCATGACGCCAGAGATGGCGTAGCTGATGCCCGTGGCCACGCCAATGTAGGCACCCAACACGGTGGGCAACATGCTGATGGCTAACAACCAATAGGTGTTGCGCACCACGCGGTTGCGTTCAGCCGTCGGCAAAACGTAGTAGTCGACGGTTTGAATGTTGTCATTCATCATGTGTAGCTCTCCTATAAACCTGATGATTCAGATGGGGCGAATTCTAAAGGTTTCAAGAGGGCAGGGCCTATCGCTTACTTTTATTGAGGTTTCTTTTGTGTTTGGGTGGGGTAGTGGGGCTGTCAGACTCGGTATGCTTGAGGCTTTCTTACTTTTCAAACAAGCCTTCTCATGAAAACCAAACACTTTCTCGAATCCGCAGATGTCAAAGCCATTGCGGCCGCCGCCGAAGCGGAAGCTTTGAAAAACAACTGGGCTGTCACCATTGCCATCGTGGACGATGGCGGCCATCTGTTGAATTTGCACCGTTTGGACGGTGCACCTGGCATTTCTGCGCACATTGCGCCAGCCAAAGCGCACACAGCGGCGCTGGGTCGCCGTGAGAGCAAGGTGTACGAAGACGTGATCAATGGTGGCCGTGTGTCATTCTTGAGTGCACCTACCGTGCAAGGCATGCTCGAAGGCGGTGTGCCCATCATGAAAGACGGTCAATGCATCGGCGCTGTGGGCGTGAGCGGTGTCAAGTCCAACGAAGACGCGCAAATTGCCAAGGCTGGCATTGCGGCCATCGGTCTGTAAATCAGAACGATTCAAAAAAAAGCCCCGCAGCTGTCATGGCTGCGGGGCTTTTTTTATGGGCGTTGATGTTTAGTAAATCAAACGCTCGGGGTTGATTTCTTGCAAGATGGTCGTGGCAATTTCCTCGATGCTCTTGTGCGTGGTGGACAGCCAGCGGATGCCTGCACGGCGCATCATGGCTTCGGCTTCGGCCACTTCATGGCGGCAGTTGGCTAGGCTGGCGTATTTTGAGTCTGGGCGGCGCTCGTTGCGAATTTCGCTCAGGCGCTCGGGTTGGATGGTCAAGCCAAAAATCTTTTTCTTGTGCGGCACCAAAGCGGGCGGGAGTTGGCGGCGCTCAAAGTCTTCGGGGATGAGTGGGTAGTTTGATGCCTTCAAGCCGTGTTGCATGGCCAAGTACAGGCTGGTGGGGGTTTTGCCACTGCGGCTGACGCCCACCAGAATGACATCTGAGGACTCCAAATCACGGTTGAGTTGACCATCGTCATGGGCCAAGCTGAAGTTGATGGCTTCGATGCGGTCTCGGTACTCTTGGCTTTTGCTGGCGTCTGAAAAACGGCCCACGCGGTGGTTGGACTTGATGCCGAGTTCCTTCTCCAGCGGGTTCACGAAGATGCTGAACATGTCCATCAGCATCGTTTTGTCTTGGCAGCCTTCCAAGATCACGTTCAACACTTCCATGTTCACCAAAGTGGTAAACACAATGGGTCTACGGCCTTCTATTTCGCCTGTGTGCAGAATTTGACGTACCGCTTGGTGTGCTTTGTCTACCGTGTCCACAAACGGAATGCGGATGTGGCGAAATTTCACTTCGAACTGCGCCAGGATGGCGTTGCCAAAGGTTTCTGCGGTGATGCCGGTGCCGTCAGACACAAAGAACACGGTGGGATTAGGCATGAAAAACTTTCAATAGGAAGCACAGGGTTGGACCAAGGAGAGGCCGTATCGGCCACCTACAATGCTCCATTATCCGAATTTCGCCATGCAGACTTTCCGACCCATTCGAAAAATTACAAAGTCGCCGCGCTGCATGGCCTGCCAGTTTTAACTTTTGGAGCTTGTCTATGACTGCACTTTTCAGCCCAACCGCCTTGGTGGTTCCTTTTGAGCAACTGCGAATGACGGACGTCGAAGTCGTTGGCGGTAAAAACGCCAGCCTCGGCGAAATGATTTCGCAACTTCCTTCGGGCGTGCGTGTGCCCACGGGCTTTGCCACCACGGCCCATGCCTTCCGTGAGTTTTTGGCGTTTGACGGGTTGACCGAAAAAATCAACGCCCGTTTGGACAAGCTTGACACCGAAGACGTGCGTGCGTTGGCTGAAGCCGGTGCCGAAATTCGCGCCATGGTGGAAGCCCAGCCATTTCCTGCTGATTTGGAAAAAGCCATTCGCGAAGCCTTCATCACTTTGTCTGAAGGCAATGCCGCTGCCACTTTCGCGGTGCGCTCATCGGCCACTGCTGAAGACTTGCCTGATGCTTCTTTTGCGGGGCAACAAGAGACGTTCCTCAATGTGCACGGCATTGACGAAGTGCTGCACAAGATGAAAGAAGTGTTTGCCTCGTTGTACAACGACCGCGCCATCAGCTACCGCGTGCACAAAGGCTTTGCCCACGCCGATGTGGCCTTGTCTGCCGGCGTGCAACGCATGGTGCGCTCTGACACCGGCGCGGCTGGTGTGATGTTCACCATCGACACCGAATCGGGTTTTGAAGATGTGGTGTTCATCACCTCGAGTTATGGCCTCGGCGAGACCGTGGTGCAAGGTGCTGTGAACCCTGACGAGTTTTACGTGCACAAGCCTACGTTGAAGGCGGGCAAGCGCGCAGTGATTCGCCGTAATTTGGGCTCTAAGCTCATTCAGATGGTGTTCTCCACCGCAGAAGAGAAAAAAGCCAGCGGCAAGCTGGTCAAGACCATCGATGTGCCTACCGAATTGCGCAACCGTTATTCCTTGACCGATGCCGACGTGGAGCAGTTGGCTCACTACGCTTTGGTCATCGAGCAGCACTATGGTCGCCCCATGGACATCGAATGGGGCAAAGACGGCACAGACGGCCAGCTCTACATCTTGCAAGCGCGGCCAGAAACCGTGAAGAGCCAAGCCAAAGGTCAAGCAGAGCTGCGTTACAAACTCAAAGGTCACAGCACCGTGTTGGCCGAAGGCCGCGCAATTGGCCAAAAGATTGGTACCGGCCCTGTGCGCTTGGTACACAACATCAGCGAGATGGACAAGGTGCAGCCGGGTGATGTGCTGGTCACCGACATGACCGACCCCAACTGGGAACCCGTGATGAAGCGCGCCAGCGCCATCGTCACCAACCGTGGTGGCCGTACTTGCCACGCCGCGATCATTGCGCGTGAGTTGGGTATTCCTGCTGTGGTGGGTTGCGGCCATGCCACCGAGCAACTCAAAGACGGCACTTTGGTGACCGTGAGCTGCGCCGAGGGCGATACCGGTCGCATTTATGACGGCTTGCTCGAAACCGAAGTGACCGAAGTTCAACGTGGCGAAATGCCCAAGATCAAAACCAAGATCATGATGAACGTGGGTAACCCACAGTTGGCGTTTGACTTCTGCCAGTTGCCCAACGAAGGTGTGGGCTTGGCGCGCTTGGAGTTCATCATCAACAACAACATTGGTGTGCACCCCAAAGCGATTTTGGATTACCCGAATGTGGATGCTGATTTGAAGAAGGCGGTTGAATCTGTGGCCCGTGGTCATGCTTCACCGCGCGCTTTCTACGTGGACAAAGTGGCAGAGGGCATTGCCACCATTGCTGCGGCTTTCTATCCAAAGCCCGTCATCGTGCGCATGTCCGACTTCAAGTCCAACGAATACCGCAAACTCATTGGTGGCAGCCGTTACGAGCCCGAGGAAGAGAACCCAATGCTCGGTTTCCGTGGGGCAGCTCGCTACATCAGCGAAGACTTCGGTGAGGCTTTTGCCATGGAGTGCGAAGCCATGCGTCGCGTGCGCGAAGACATGGGCTTGACCAACGTGCAAGTCATGGTGCCTTTCGTGCGCACTTTGGGCCAAGCTGAGCGCGTCACCAACTTGCTGGCGCAACATGGTTTGAAGCGCGGTGAGAACGACCTCAAGGTCATCATGATGTGCGAAGTGCCAAGCAACGCCATCTTGGCTGACGACTTCTTGAAGTTCTTTGACGGCTTCTCCATCGGCTCGAACGACTTGACCCAACTCACCTTGGGCCTCGACCGCGATTCCGGCTTGGAGTTGTTGGCTGCCGACTTTGACGAGCGTGATCCCGCTGTGAAAGCCATGCTCAGTCGTGCGATTGCTGCGTGCAAGGCGCAAGGCAAGTATGTGGGTATTTGCGGCCAAGGCCCCAGCGACCATCCTGACTTCGCGCACTGGTTGGCAGATGAGGGCATCAGCTCGATTTCGCTTAACCCAGATAGCGTGATTGACACTTGGAAGTCATTGGCCAAGTGATTCAGCCCTGATGCCACAGCCCCCTTCAGCCTCTGAGTCAGAGGCGACGCATCCAACAACGATAGAAGTCACGTCGCTGCCGAGACGGTCGTTGTGGGGTGTGTTGGGGCTGGTGGTGTTGACGGTGGGGTCCTTAGGTTTGGCTTGGTGGCTGCCCAATGCCACTCTGCTCCATTTTTTGTGGGTTGCCCAAGCGGTTCCCGTGCTTTATTTGTTGCTGGCATGGTGGGGAATACAACCCTCGCATCTGAATGACGATGCGTCTTAAGTCTTCGCCTTGGCGTTGGTTACTGCTTAGCTTTGCTGGGCTTGTGCTGTTGACCCTTTTGCTGTTGTTGGCCGACTTTGCGGGTGTGCCCAAAGGTGTGGTCAACGGTTTTTTCTTGGTGGTGTCGATCATTGGCTATGCCGTGATTGGTATGTTTTGCCGCACCACCGTTTCTGAAGAATATTTTGTAGCGGGTCGCAACATCAGCGCGCCGATGAACGGCATGGCTACTGCTGCCGATTGGTTGTCTGCGGCATCGTTCATCGGTCTAACGGGTTTGTTGTTGTCTGATGGTTTTGTGGGCGATGGTCAACATCCAAGCGGACTGGCGTATTTGCTGGGATGGACGGGCGGCTTTTGTTTGCTTGGCTTTTTGTTCGCTGCCAAACTGAACCTGTCTCAATCGATCACCATTCCAGATTTTTTAGGGCGCCGCTTTGACAGCGCTGCCGTGCGGTGGTTGGCAGCTTGGGGCGCCATTTTGTGCTCTAGCGTGTATCTGGTCGCACAAATTTATGGCATTGGCTTGGTGGCCTCCATGCTGTCGGGCTTGACATTTGAGTTGGGCGTTTTCATTGCGCTGGGCGGTGTGCTTTTGTGTTCCTTCCTTGGTGGGATGCGTGCGGTCACATGGACGCAAGGGGTGCAGTGCGTGGTCATCGTGGTGTCGATGGTGGTGTTGTCCATGGCGGTGTCTTTCAAAACACAAGGCCATCCCTTTGTCACGATTGCTGCGGCACAGTCATTGCCTCAAATCCAAGCGCGTGCCAAACAAATTGAATCAGACCCTGCAGAGCTAGCGACGCGTGACGTCATCAGCTTGCGCATGAGTAACTTGGATGTGAAGATTGCAGAGCCTGTCTACGCGCGCGAAGTGGAGCGTCAAAGCATTGCACGTCAAGTGGCGAAGGCTAAATCTGAAAACGCACCTTTGCGTGACATTCAAAAACTCGAAGCCAATCCTGCATGGCGCGAAACTTCAATCGATCGTCTGGTCGGTGCTTGGCACGCCGAGCGTGAGGCGTTGGGCGAGGCTATTTATCGACCTGTGGGTTTTCAAGTGCCCTATTTGGATGGTTGGAATTCGGGTTGGAACAACAGCTTGGCATTGATTTTTTGTTTGATGTTGGGAACTGCTGCGTTGCCACATATCTTGGTGCGTTCTTACACCACGGCCACGCCTGTTGAGGCGGAGCGCTCGGTTGTTTGGGCTCTCGCATTCATTGTGGTGGTGTATTTGTGTGCTTCATCGTTGGCGGTGTTGCTCAAGTCTTTTGTCTTGACAGAGTTGGTAGGCTCGCATCTGGATCAGTTGCCCGATTGGGCCGATCGGTTGAAGTTGCGCAAGCTGGCGCTGCTGAGCATTCAAGACTACAACCAAGACGGCATCGTTCAGTTTGCAGACATTCGTTTGTTCAGCGATTACTTGGTGTTGGGCGTGCCAGAGATCACGCATATTTCGTCGGTGTTCACAGGCTTGCTGGCGGCTGGCGCATTGGCTGCCGCGCTTTCGACGGCCGATGGTTTGCTGCTCACCATCTCAAACGCATTGGCACAAGACCTGTACTTTCAAACGGCAGAACCGAATGCGCCACCCTTGCGCCGTGTCATGTTGTCCAAAATTTTGCTGATGGTCGTGGCTTTGCTGGCTGCTTGGTTTGCCACAAATCGTCCTGTGAGCATTTTGTTTTGGGTGACTTGCGCGTTTTCGTTGGCCGCTTCCACGTTTTTCCCCGTGCTTTTGTTGGGCATTTATTGGCGAGGGATGAACCGAGTTGGTGCCATGATGGCCATGCTGTCAGGCTTGACCATCAGCGCTTACTACATCGCCGCAAATCACCCTTGGGTGCAGGTGCGCTTGCATTTGCATGCCTCTGACACCTTGTGGTTCGGCTTGGATCCCGTTTGTTCAGGTGTTTTTGGCGTGCCTGTGGGCTTGCTGTTTGGTTATCTGGGCAGCAAGCTGGCTAAAGCAGCTAAAAATTGACTATAATCATAGGCTTTTCCCTTGCTGCCACGCGTCAGACGCCGCAGGCAGCTTCATATCCACAAGGAGTGTCCATGCGTCATTACGAAATCATTTTGTTGATCCATCCGGATCAAAGCGAACAAGTTCCAGCCAT
>JACCDQ010438695.1_pt1 | contig 49213 bp, 42 predicted proteins | sample 7446031 | NCBI WGS metagenome assembly JACCDQ01 (sample SAMN15323442, study PRJNA562643) | freshwater metagenome | isolation source: river surface water | place: USA:Blue River Watershed | collected 2017-08-17
CGATCATGCTTGCCGGTCCACCTGAGCCGATAACGAGAATCAGCAACCAAATCAACGCGAGAGGAGCCTGTCCCGGCCAAAACAGGACTAACGACCAGGCTGAAATGGTCGACAGTACAAGACCGACCACCAACCGAGAGCGGTATTCAGGACGCGTTGCGCATACCTGAGACATGATCGGACCCACAATGAATCCGATAGCGACAAACGACGACAGCATGAGACTTGCGATGCCGGTCGGAACGCCTTCGGCCTTAACCAAGAAGGTGTAACCCCACAGAAGCACGAATACTGAACCGCTCGACTGGCAGGCGAAGTGCACCCAGAATGCCATGCGCACACCTGGGTTCTTGATGTTCTCTGCAAGCTGCCTGCCGACCACCGACCATGGAGTTCTGGAGACATCCTTCAGCTCAGTTGAAGGTGAATCCCGAAGCAGCAACACACCGACAAAAACACTGAGAAGCGCGAAGGCGGCGAGGGCTAGATACGCCGAGGACCATCCGACCTGGTGCAAGAAGTAAGCAAAAGGTAATGCAGAAAACACCTGACCCAGTTGGCCGAAGTTCGCATACAGCTGGGTCCTTTGTGTCGCCGCCGCACCTGTGTACCAGTGATTGATTATTCGAATCATCGATATAAAAGTGAAGGCGTCGCCCATTCCGAGAATTGCTCGACCCAGAACCGCCTGCGGCAGAACCTCCGCACCTGCAACTAGCAGTTGACCCAAGGCCATGAGTATGCCGCCGGCAACTATCAAACGCTTTGAGCCGTATCTATCGAGTAGGACACCAACAGGAACCTGCATGGCCGCATAGACCACGAGTTGCATGACAGTGAGAGCAGATAGCTGAGCTGCCGTCGCATCAAAGCGTTCGGCCGCCTGAAGTGCAGCAACCCCGAGGCTGCTTCGCTCCGAAACAGCAACGAAGTATGAGAGCACGGCGGCTATCGACACGAGAGTCGCAGTGCGCTTCATTTGGCTCCTAAGGCAGATTTCTCAAGCGTAAACTACGGCCATGACGAAGCATGCGATTGTGACCGGTGGCAGTGCCGGCATTGGCCTTGCGGTTGCTAAAGAGCTCGCTCGCCGAGGCTACGAATTGACACTAATTTCAAGTAATCCAGTTCGCCTCGAGCGCGCTCAGTCGCAGATTGCAAAGGAATGCGGCATCGACGCGGCCACGATCGCAATAGATTTCGCAGACCTTGACGCGGTTGCCGCAGCCGGACCAGCTATCGGCACTGGGTGGGATGTGCTGGTCAACAACGCCGGCATCAAGATTCAAAGCGATGCTGCGAAGAGCGCCCAAGGCCACGAGCGCCACATAGCCGTCAATCATTTTGCCCACTTTGCTCTGACTCGCTACCTGTTGGGATCTGCAAACCAAAACGCGCGAATTGTCAGCGTCGCGTCGTTCATGGCCCGTTTTGCGCCACACAATCTCTTTGAATCGGATGAGTCGTCCACTTCGCAGCGTTATGCAGCAAGCAAGCTCGCAAACCTAGCTTTCGCTCTAGAGCTAGATGAACGACTGGCAGCCGCGGGCCGTTCGATTCAATCGGTGGCTGCTCACCCTGGTTTCACCCGAGCCGAGCCATACGGCACCAAGATCACTCGATTTGGTGAGTACCTACTCGCGCAAAACACCGCCTGGGGCGCTAAGCCAGTTGTTGCGGCGGCTACGGAAGCCGAGCCGAGCACCTACACGGGGCCGGCAATCGGAGAACTGTGGGGTGCACCAAAGCCTGCAAAGATCAACTCGATTGCGCTAGACCCGCAGTGGAGAGCCGACTTTTGGGCCAGGTCGGAAGAACTAACCGGAACCGAATTCCGGGTCTAGTCCTCGCCGTCGTCTGAGTTTCGCTGACGTGCCGCTAAGAAGTCTTCTAGTTCTGCAGCCAGGCTCTCGGCGTCAGGGACCAGCTTCTGGCGGCGATGCAGCGGACTCTTCGACGGGCCGCCGTTTGATTGCGCATACCCCTGCTCGAGGTTGGCAACCATTCGCTGAAGCTCTTCGTTCTCTGAGACCTGATTGTTCAACTTCTTGGTGAACTCACGATTAGCCTCTCGAAGTTCGTCAGTTGCAAAGACAAGACCGGTCGATGACATCAAGTGCTCAAAGGCGGCAACTCCCGCTGCTGGATACTCACTGTCCGCCAAATAGTGCGGCACGAGAAGCACATATCCGAGGGTTGGGAATTCAACCTGTTGGAGCTTAAATTCGATCAAGTGCAGAACGTTGCCCGGCACTTGGGTCTGTGGCTTCCACTCCGAGACAGCTTCGATGATGTCCTGCCGGTTTCCGCTGACAGTGATGCCGATCTCGCGAGTGTGCGGAATTGGGAACGGAATCGAGTGAACCCAGGTGAAGTCCGCGACTTCCAACTCTTCAATCAGGATGCGAATTGCGTCTGAAAAGGCTTCCCACTTGAAGTCAGGTTCGTAGCCGTGCAAGAACAAGAATGGCTGCTTGGCTTCATCCCACACCTGGTAGACGGCTAGCACCGGCGGAGCGTATTCCGAGATGTGATCCTTCTCGAAATACATCAGCGGTCGACGCGAGCGGTAATCGAGCAATTCATCGTTATCAAACTCGGCCACAATCTCGTGATCGAACTGCTTGAAGATCTGGTCGGCAACTTGATCGAGAGTGGAACCGGCGTCGGTGAATCCGGAAAGCGCCGCAATCATGTGCAAGCCGGCAGAGACGCTCTCGGCGTCCTCGCTGAAACTATATAAATCTCTTGGGTCTAGCACACAAGAATCCTAACTTCGTCCCGTTAGCATGAACACATGACTAGTTCAAAGACGACTATTGCAACCAAGCTTCCTACCTCTCTCAAAGACGCCATTGTGGTCGTCGGAGTTCGAGGCAAGGCTCCAAAACTAGAACTCGCAGACTCGGGAATTGCTTCCTCGCTGGTGAGCGCCGGACGACTCAGCGCACTAAACCTCGAAGCGCTCGGAGCGAGCTCGGCAGCCGAATTTATCACCCGCGCACAGGCAGTTGACGGCACAGTAGTCGCACTGCTCGGTCTTGGCTCGAGTGATCTAACTGCTGATGCACTTCGCGCACTAGGTGGTTCAATCGCACGTCAGCTTTCGGGTTTCGCCAAGGTAGTCATCGACCTACCAGTAGCTAACGCCGCGCAGGCTGCAGCACTACTAGAAGGTGCGGCAATCGGAAACTACGTCTTCGAAGAATTCAAGGGCACCCAGAAGGGCACCAAGCTCAAGGAAGTTGTTGTGGTGACCAACAAGAAGGTCAGCGCTGCTGAGATAGAACGAATCAGCGTGCTAGCCGAAGCGGTGCACACCACCCGCGACCTGGTGAACACTCCCCCTAACGCTCTCTACCCAGCAGCTGTTGCCGCTCACGTCACCAAAAACACCAAAAACCTCCCGGTCAAGGTGACGGTCTGGGACGAAAAGAAACTTGCGGCCGACAAGATGGTAGGAATCCTCGCTGTTGGTTCTGGTTCGACTCGCGGCCCTCGTCTGGTCAAGATCGAGTACGCCCCTCGCGGCGCTAAGGCATCCCTCGCGTTTGTCGGCAAGGGCATCACCTTTGACAGCGGCGGTCTCTCGCTCAAGCCACCAACCTCGATGATCGGCATGAAGTACGACATGACCGGCGCAGCGACTGTTTACCAGGCCGTGCTGGCGATCGCGAAGCTCGGACTCAACGTCAAGGTGAGCGCATACCTTTGCCTTGCCGAAAACCTGCCAAGCGGTTCGGCTGCTCGCCCTAACGACATCATTCGCTACCGCAACGGCAAGACGGTTGAGATCACCAACACCGACGCCGAAGGACGCCTCGTTCTCGCTGATGGCCTCATCTCGGCGTCAAAGGAAAACCCTGACCTCATCGTCGACGTTGCGACACTAACCGGTGCTGCAACCGTCGCTCTAGGAAACCGCTATGCGGGTCTAATGGGTGTCGGCACCGGTGTTGACCGACTGAAGGAAGCCGCAGAGGTGGCTGGCGAACTGGTCTGGCACATGCCTCTCGCGCAGGAACTGAAGAAGAACCTCGAGGGCGAGACCGCAGACCTGATCAATGCAAAGCTCGGCAACCCTGCCGGCGGCATGTTGGTCGGCGGCCTGTTTCTACAGGAATTCGTAGGCGACCGCCCAGCGAAGAAGGGTGCCGAGTCGACTCAGATTGACTGGGCCCACCTAGATATCGCTGGCCCTGCCAACAACGATGCAGCGCCATATGGCTACATCGGCAAGGGCGCTTCAGGTTCGTATGTGCGAACTTTGGTAGCGCTCGCCGAGCGTGCAGCTAAGTAAACCGCGGCACGCCTCGGTTGGTAGTAAAGTTTTAACCGCTATTCGCCCTACTGTTTGGAGCATATTTCGTGGCTGACCACAATTTCGACGTAGTAATTCTTGGTGGCGGAAGCGGCGGTTACGCTGCTGCCCTCCGTTCGGCTCAACTTGGCAAGTCAGTTGCCCTCATTGAGAAGGACAAGCTGGGTGGCACCTGTCTGCACCGCGGATGCATCCCAACCAAGGCGCTGCTCCACTCAGCTGAGGTTGCAGACGTCGTCAAGGAGTCGGCCTCATACGGCATCGAATCGGCTTTCGGCTCGATCAACATGCCTGTCGTCAACAAGTACCGCGATGGCATTATCGACCGTCTTTACAAAGGCCTTTCGGGCCTTGTTGCATCAAAGGCAATCACCGTTGTTTCGGGCGAAGGTCGCATGGTCGGCCCTAAGACCATCCAGGTCAACGGCGACAACTACACCGGTGCAAACGTTGTGCTCGCCTCGGGCTCATACAGCCGCAGCCTTCCAGGCCTTGAAATTGGCGGTCGCGTTCTGACTTCAGAGCACGCACTTCAGCTCGACTTCGTTCCTGGCAAGGTCATCGTTCTAGGTGGCGGTGTCATTGGCGTTGAGTTCGCTTCGATCTGGAAGTCGTTCGGCGCAGAGGTCACCATCGTCGAAGGTTTGAACCACTTGGTTCCAAACGAGGATGAGGCAATCAGCAAGGGTCTCGAGCGCGCGTTCCGCAAGCGTGGCATCGACTTCAAGCTCGGTGTTCGTTTCTCAGGCGTTGAACAGCAAGCAAACGGCGTTGTTGTCAGCCTTGAGAACGGCGAAAAGCTCGAGGCTGAAATCATGCTCGTGGCTGTCGGTCGTGGCCCAAACACTGCTGGCCTCGGCTACGAAGAGAACGGAGTCGCAATGGACCGCGGCTACGTTCTCACCAACGAGCGTCTTCAGACTTCGGTTCCTGGCGTTTACGCAGCAGGTGACATCGTTCCTGGTCTGCAGCTTGCACACCGTGGCTTCCAGCAGGGCATCTTCATCGCTGAAGAGATTGCTGGCCTCAACCCAGTCGTCATCGACGAAACCGGCATCCCTAAGGTCACCTACTGCGAGCCAGAGGTTGCCTCGGTTGGTCTCAGTGAGGCCAAGGCTGCTGAGCAATACGGCGCAGAAAACATTTCAACCTACGAGTACAACCTCGGCGGTAACGGCAAGAGCCAGATTCTTGGAACTGCCGGATTCATCAAGCTGGTCCGTCGCAACAACGGTCCAGTCATTGGTGTTCACATGATCGGTTCGCGAGTTGGCGAGCAAATCGGCGAAGCACAGTTGATCGTCAACTGGGAGGCATACCCAGAGGACGTAGCAACTTTGGTTCACGCCCACCCAACCATGAACGAAGCCATCGGCGAAGCACACCTTGCTTTGGCCGGCAAGCCGCTGCACGCACACGCATAAGGCATACGAGGAGTTATAAAAATGAGCGAAGTACGTCTTCCAGCGCTTGGTGAAAGCGTTACCGAAGGAACCGTCACCCGTTGGATTAAGAAGGTTGGCGACACCGTTGCAATCGACGAGCCACTGGTTGAAGTTTCGACCGACAAGGTCGACACCGAGATTCCTTCACCTGTCGCAGGTGTCATTCAGCAGATTCTCGTCCAAGAAGACGAGACCGTTGAGGTCGGCGCAGTTCTAGCCATCATCGGAGACGGCGCTGCCGCTCCTGTCGAGGCACCTGCAGCTGCACCGGTTGAGGCTCCCGCACCAGCGCCGGTAGTCGAGGCTGCACCTGTTGCCGCCCCAGCCCCAGTTGTTGAGCCAGTTGCAGCTTCTCCGGTTGTCGCTCCAGTTGTTGCTCCAGTGGCTGCACCGGCTCCTGTTGCCGCTGCGCCTGTAGCCGCACCTAGCGCTCCTTCGGCAACCAGCGACGCCGGCTACGTGACTCCGCTTGTTCGCAAGCTCGCCAACGAGAGTGGCATCAACCTCAGCTCAATCTCAGGCACCGGTGTTGGCGGCCGCATTCGCAAGGATGACGTCCTAGCGGCTGTTTCAGCACCTGCTGCCGGTCACTCGGCACCAACCGCTAGCGCACCAGCTGCTGCTCACGCACCTGGAGTAGCTTCACCGCTACGCGGAACGGTTGAGCCGATGTCACGCCTACGCAAGGTTCTTGCTGAGCGCGCTGTTGCTTCGATGGTCTCAACCGCACAGCTCACCACCGTTGTTGAGGTTGACGTCACCCGCATCGCACAGCTCCGCGCAAAGGTTCAGCCTGAGTTCGTAGCAAAGACCGGCGGCAAGCTCAACTTCATGCCGTTCTTCGCCTTGGCTGCCGCAGAAGCACTTCGAGTTCACCCGAAGATCAACGCATCGGTTGACGGTGACAACATCGTGTACCACGGCACAGAGAACATCAGCTTCGCGGTTGACACCGAGCGTGGCCTGCTAACTCCAGTGCTGCGTGACGCTTCGACTCTGAACATTGCTCAGATCGCTGGTCAGATCGCAGACCTAGCGGCTCGCACTCGTGCTAACCAGCTAAAGCCAGACGAGTTGAGCGGTGGCACCTTCACCCTCACCAACACTGGCTCGCGCGGCGCACTGTTCGACACCCCAGTCGTATTCCTTCCTCAGGTAGCGATTCTCGGCACCGGTGTCGTAACCAAGCGTCCGGTCGTAGTCACTGATGCACACGGCAACGAGTCAATCGCGATCCGTAGCATGGTCTACTTGGCTCTGTCATACGACCACCGCATCGTCGACGGTGCTGACGCCAGCCGCTTCCTGGTTGACGTCAAGACCCGCCTCGAAGAAGCAAACTTCGAAGCAAACTTGGGCCTCTAATCCCACAACAGCAATAGAAGGATGCCCTCGCGAAAGCGGGGGCATTTTTCTATGGCTGATCGGTTCTAGTGTCCAATCGTTCCGGAGGGAAACTTGGCACTTTTTCAGCGCGAGCCAGACGCTTGCCGTTCGCGAGCTGGTCTAATACGACTCTGACTCCCCCGAAGTCGATCCAGTCAAGGAGAGTCGATGGGGACGGAGTAGCCTGGATCGCAAAGGTCGCGGTTGTGATTGGTACGAGATTTCTGGGATCACGAGAGATCGGATGCATAGCCAAACCCAACACAAGAACGACTGCAGTTGCAGCACAACCGCCCGCGAGCAAAATCAACCTCCTCTGTGTTAGTCGGCTAGAACGTCTGCGTTCTTTGTCCCGACGCGAAGGAACATTTTGATCAGCCGAGGCATCCCAATAATCACTCGCGCAAGCAATCGCCCCGTCACTTGTCGCAGTAATAAAACCCGCTCTAGAAACCCCGAGACTCTGAGCCGTTGATGCCAGCAGGCGCTTCTGCGTGAAGACCAGAGCGGGCTTCACACCTGTTGTCATTCGCACGAGCACAGCTAAATACTTTTCGTTGCGGCCAACAGAAAGTTCTTGGCGAAAGAATCTGTTGATAAGTAGGCGCAAGATGGCGACTTCGAGAAGAACAAGAATTCGCCAAAAAAAATGCGATTTAGGATTGACTAGTGCCCGAATTCATGAACGCAGGTCTAGCCCCACACTTTGTGGGCTACCTCGATGGATGGGAGCTGCAGCGTCAGGTGCACGCTGAAGTCGTCAGCGGAGCAAGGCCTGACACCGTCATCCTTCTTGAGCACGAGAGCGTGTTTACAGCCGGCAAGCGCACCGAAGACGACGAACGACCAACTGATGGCACGCCAGTGGTTGAGGTGGATCGCGGCGGCAAAATCACCTGGCACGGCCCCGGCCAGCTCGTTGGTTACCCGATCATGAAGCTGCCACTGCCAATCGATGTGGTCGGTTATGTTCGTTGGCTAGAGCAGGTTCTCATTGACTCAGTAGCTGAATTCGGTTTGTTTACAGAGCGCGTACCCGGTCGCACCGGAATATGGGCCCCCGTCGATGGCGGCCATGTCAAGATTGCTGCAATCGGAATCCGCGTCGCCGAAAAGGTGACGATGCATGGTTTTGCCCTGAACTGCAACAACTCGCTCGACCCTTACGAAACCATTGTCGCCTGCGGAATTCGCGACGCGGCTACCAGCACGATCAGCCTCATGACAGGCAAAGAAGTTACGCCAGCGATGGCGGCCGAAGTAGTAATGCGCCACCTAGGCGAGATTGGCAAGGTAAACCTGTGACCGAAACCAAACCAGAACGTAAGCTTCTGCGCATCGAGGTCCGTAACGCCTCGGTGCCAATTGAAAAGAAGCCGGAGTGGATCAAGACTCGCGCCAAGATGGGTCCTGAATACCAGGCGCTTCAGAACCTGGTGAAAACCGAAAACTTGCACACCGTTTGCCAGGAGGCCGGCTGCCCAAACATTTTTGAGTGCTGGGAAGACCGTGAAGCGACCTTCCTGATTGGTGGCTCGCAGTGCACCCGTCGCTGTGACTTCTGCCAGATCGACACCGGCAAGCCGGCTGACTTTGACGCAGACGAACCCCGCCGTGTTGGCGACTCAGTCAAGCAAATGCAACTGCGTTACGCGACCGTTACTGGTGTTGCCCGAGACGATCTCGAAGACGAAGGCTCATGGCTGTATGCCGAGACCATTCGTCAGATTCACGAACAATCACCGGGCACCGGTGTCGAGATTCTCGTACCCGACTTCTCTGGAAACCCTGACCTACTCGTCAAAGTTTTCGAGGCTCAGCCAGAAGTATTCGCACACAACCTCGAGACCGTTCCGCGCATCTTCAAGCAGATTCGCCCTGCCTTCCGCTACGAGCGTTCGCTCGACGTGATTACGCAGGCTCGTGATTACGGGCTGGTCACCAAGTCAAACCTCATCCTGGGTATGGGCGAGACTCGCGAAGAGATCGTCGAAGCCCTTGAGGATCTCTACAAGGCCGGAACAGACATCATTACCATCACCCAATACCTACGACCGACTCCACGCCACCACCCGGTTGAGCGCTGGGTGAAGCCTGAAGAATTCGTTGAACTAAAGGGCATTGCAGAGCAGATGGGTTACCTCGGCGTGCTGAGCGGACCGCTTGTGCGAAGCAGCTACCGAGCAGGCCGCCTTTGGGCTCAGTCAATGCAGAAGAAGGGACGAGCCATTCCGGCTCACCTTCAGCATTTGGCAGATGCCGCGGCACGCGACGGCTTCGGCCAAGCCGTCTAATTGGAACGCTAGGCTAGAGCGCATGGCTAAGAAGGACCAAGCAAAAACCCCTAAGAAGCAGGGACAAGTACGTCAGCTGCTCTCGATGTACAAGATGACCATGGCTGCCGACAAGCAGGCCATATGGTGGGCTCTGCTCCCATTCGGCATTTCGGTTTTGGTCGGTGTCGTCATCGGTTTCTTGCTCTCGCCGAACAATGCGCTGGGCCAGGTCACCTGGATCGTCTTTGGTGTGCTCCTCGGCTTCCTCGGCTTCCTAATCACGATGTCACGTCGCGCAGAGCGAGTGGCATACAAGAACATCGAAGGCAAACAGGGCGCTGTTGGAGCAGTCCTTTCTAGCGCACTCAAGCGCGGATGGCGCACCAGCGAGCGTCCGGTAGCGGTCAACCCTCGCACCTTTGACGCGGTCTATCGTGCCGTCGGTCCTGCCGGTGTTGTTCTTATTGCAGAAGGAAAGCGCGGCCAGGTTCGACAGCTGCTCGAGGACGAAAAGAAGCGAGTCGCGAGAGTCGCCAGCGGCGTCCCTATTCACGTTTTCTGGGTTGTCGACGACGCAGACTCAATGCCATTACTAAAGCTCGCCCGCAGCATCTACAAGCTAAAGCGCGAGTTGAACCGTGGTGAGGTTACCGCTGTCGCAAATCGACTCTCGACTGTTGGCATGAACCTCGCGGTTCCGAAGGGCATCGACCCGACGAAGTTCCGCGCACCACGCCGCTAGATCAGGCTTTAGAAACCCCCTTCGTATTCGGAGGGGGTTCTTCTTTTTAGCGGAGGACCAAAACGGTTCCGGCAGCCTTGTCGTGGAGGCCGCGATTATCGGCATCCCAAATAACCGCAGGAATAAGCAGGATGAGCAACCCGGCGCGAATCAGACTGCGCCAGAAACCAACCCATTCTCCGTCAAGGCGCACGACCCGCATACCTAGAAGTCTGTGACCAATGCTGAAACCGGCGGTTGCAACCAGCAACCACTGCTCAAGCAGAAAAACGATTTGGATGGCAGTCGCATCAGATCGAAAAAAGGCTGCGGCAATCAAATACGCAATGCCCCAGTCGATAGCAAGCGCTAGCGAACGCCGAGGAACCTTGGCCAGACTGCCATTGCCCGTTTGAGGGAGGCCGAGACGCTCGCCGGCCCAATTTTGCGCTGAAGTCACCGTAGAAGATTACGGCAAAGTTTTTACATGGCTGAAACATTGTTTGGAGCCCCAGCTCGCGCCTGAGCAATAAACTTGAGGGGACGGCCTAAAGGCGTGCCGGTCTCCCCCATTCCAATATTTGAAGGGATTTCCCTATGTTCAAGTCTGCCTCAGAGGTAGTCAAGTACATCAAGGACAACGACGTTAAGTTCCTAGACGTACGTTTCACCGATCTTCCTGGTGTACAGCAGCACTTCAACCTACCGGCCAGCATGATCGACGAGCAGTTCTTCGTTGACGGTCAGCTGTTCGATGGCTCGTCAATCCGTGGCTTCGCTTCGATCCACGAGTCAGACATGCAGCTCATCCCTGACGTAACCACCGCTTACCTAGACGCTTTCCGCGCCGAGAAGACCCTGGTTATGTTGTTCGACATCTACAACCCACGCAACGGCGAGATCTACGGTCGCGACCCACGCCAGGTTGCTAAGAAGGCAGAGGCTTACCTCGCCAGCACCGGCATCGCAGACACCGCGTTCTTCGCTCCTGAAGCAGAATTCTTCATCTTCGATGACGTTCGCTACGAGTACAAGTCAAACGGCTCAATGCACTTCGTTGACTCAAGCGAAGGTGCCTGGAACTCGGGTCGCAAGGAAGAGGGCGGAAACCTCGCCAACAAGACCCCATTCAAGGGCGGCTACTTCCCTGTAACTCCAGTTGACCAGCACGCAGACATGCGCGACAACATCGTTCTCGAGCTTGAGGCTGCTGGCCTTCAGGTCGAGCGTTCACACCACGAGGTCGGCACCGCCGGTCAGGGCGAGATCAACTACCGCTTCGACACCCTCGTTAGCGCAGCTGACGACATCCTGAAGTTCAAGTACATCGTCAAGAACGTTGCTCACCAGTGGGGCAAGACCGCGACCTTCATGCCAAAGCCTGTCTTCGGTGACAACGGTTCGGGCATGCACGTTCACCAGTCGCTCTGGAAGGACGGCAAGCCGTTGTTCTACGACGAGGCCGGCTACGGCGGTCTTTCAGACCTCGCTCGCTGGTACATCGGTGGTCTGCTAAAGCACGCTCCATCGCTGCTTGCATTCACCAACCCAACCGTGAACAGCTACCACCGTCTAGTTCCTGGCTTCGAGGCTCCAGTCAACCTGGTCTACTCGGCAGGTAACCGCTCGGCTGCTATCCGCATCCCGATGACCGGCACCAACGCCAAGGCAAAGCGCATCGAGTTCCGTGCACCTGACGCTTCGAGCAACCCATACCTCGCATTCGCTGCGATGATGATGGCTGGTCTCGACGGCATCAAGAACCGCATCGAGCCACACGCTCCAGTTGACAAGGACCTTTACGAGCTTCCTGCTGAAGAAGCAAAGCTCATCCCACAGGTTCCTGGCAACCTCGAGGACGTACTCAAGGCACTTGAGGCAGACCACGACTACCTACTCGCTGGCGACGTATTCACCAAGGACCTCATCGAGACCTGGATCGACTACAAGCGCGAGAAGGAAATCAAGCCTCTTGCACTCCGTCCACACCCATACGAGTTCGAGCTTTACTACGGCGTCTAGTCGAAGGCTTGTTCCGTAAGGGCAAACTTGAAGAGGGTCACACCGGTTGGTGTGGCCCTCTTTTTTGCTTTCGATATGAGCTCGAGCTAGACGTTACGCGTAGAACACGCGCTCGAAGACGGCGCGGGCTCGACGGGTGAACGCGAGGTAATCCTCTTCGAGCTGACCTGCTCCCCCGTGCGGATACTCGAGAATTCGCGCCATGCCTTCGAGCTGCTTTCGATCGGTCGGGAGCACGTCCGTGCGCTTGTTGCACCAGAGCACCGAAGCCGAACGAGCGCGCGATGCGAGCAACCAAGCTTCTTCGAGCACGCGAGCGTCGTGTTCTGCAATGAGATCTGCAGCAACGCAGGCACGCAGGGCATCTAAGGTTCGAGGAGTCCGAATAGCCGGGTGCTTTGCCCCGTATTTGAGCTGGAGCAACTGCACCAGCCACTCAACATCGCTAAGCGACCCACGCCCGAGCTTCATGTGGCGCTTCGGGTCTGCGCCTTGAGGCAGACGCTCATTCTCGACGCGCGCTTTGATTCTTCGAATCTCGGTCACGGCCGATTCACTCAGCGTCGTCGGGTAACGGTACCGGTCAATCAAATCTGTAAAGGCCTTTGAAAGCTCGGGGCCACCAGCGATTACTCGCGCACGCAGCAGCGCTTGCGACTCCCAGGTGTCAGACCAGCGTTCGTAGTATGCGGCATACGATTCGAGTGAGCGAGCGACCGCTCCCTTCTTGCCTTCTGGTCGCAAGTCTAGATCGAGTTCAAATTCGAGCAGCGGATCGGTCGCGATGCGCTTGAGCTCGGCGATGATTCGCTCGGCAACCTTCTGCGCCATTTCTCCGAGTTCGGGCCTCGCCGCCTGATAAACGAACATGACGTCGGAATCCGAGCCAAAGCCGAGCTCAGCGCCACCGAAGCGCCCCATGGCGACAATGCCCAAATCAAGTACCTCACGTACCGGCACCTCAGAAACGCCCGAATCCTCGAAGCTCATGACACATTCGAGCAGACCGAGCAGGTATGCCTCAGCAAGGTCGGTGATGCCCGCCATTACGTCGTCAAGCGTGAGCGTGCCCAAAACAGCACCAATCGCGATTCTGAGCGTTTCGCGGCGACGGATGTGCCTGATGGCAGCGGCTGCCGCGTCGATGGTCTGGTGGCGAGAGATTACGGAAAGAACTTCGGTTCGAAGCTCATCCGAATTCATTGGGATGAGGTCCTCGTCGCGCTCGAACCATGCCGCGGCCTCAGGGATCTTCTCGAAAAGCTCGGTCGCAAGTCGGCTGTTGGCCAAGACCTGCGTCATCGCCCTCGCAGCACCGCTCGAATCGCGCAGCATTCGCAGATACCAGTGCGACTCCCCTAGGTCTTCTGAGAGCCTTCTGAAGGCCAGCAGAGCAGAGTCTGGGTCTGTTCCCTCGGCAAACCACTGCAACAACACCGGAAGCAGCTGTTTTTGAATCGCGGCACGTCTCGAGAGACCACTGGTGAGCGCCTGGATGTGCACGAGAGCGCCCTTGGGATCCTCGAAACCGATCGCCTTGAGGCGGTCATAGACCTGTTCGCTACTGAGTTCGAGGCTCTGCCCGTCGAGTTTGGCCACCGCTGACAGGAGCGGACGATAGAAGAGCTTCTGGTGCAGCGATCGCACCTCGAGTTTGACCGACTCCCAGCGTTCAATCATTTCGTCGGCGGTCCACTTCAGATTCACCGAACGCGCCAATGCGCGACGTGCGACTTCAGAGGTCGGCATCAGGTGGGTTCGACGCATGTTCGAAAGCTGGATGCGGTGCTCGAGCAACCTCAAGAATCGGTAGTGCTGAGCGAATTGTGCCGATTCGAATCGACCAACATAACCGGCAACGGTAAGTGCTTCGAGGGCGCTCAGTGTGTCGCGCTGGCGCACGGAGTCATCGGTTCGGCCGTGAACGAGCTGAAGCAACTGGACGGTGAACTCGATGTCGCGCAAGCCCCCAGGCCCGAGTTTGATCTGGCGGTCAACCTCGTCGGCAGGAATGTGTTCGGTGACGCGCTCGCGCATCCGCTGGGCCGATTCGACAAAGTTTTCACGTGACGCAGAGGCCCAGACCTTCGGCGCTAGAGCGGTGACGTATTCGCGTCCGAGTTCCATGTCGCCAGCAAGCGGACGGGCCTTCAGTAATGCCTGAAACTCCCAGCTCTCTGCCCAGCGGTCGTAATAAGAAACGTGGCTATCGAGAGTGCGAACGAGTGCGCCTGACTTGCCTTCAGGGCGGAGGTTCGGGTCAACCTGCCAAAGTCCCGGCTCGGGTGCTGTGCCGTCCATCGCGCGCATCATGCGGGTCGCGAGTTTGGTCGAAATCTCGACGGCTCGCTGGTGCGATGTCTCAGCCTCATTGGCACTTTGACCAACGTAAATCACGTCGACATCTGAGATGTAGTTGAGCTCGCGCGCACCGCACTTACCCATTGCGATAACAGTCAGGCGGGTGTCGTCAATCTCGCGCGGGTCAAAAATGCCGAATTCGGTACTCAAAGCCAATTCGGCTCGAGCGACACGGAGGCCGGCCTCGATCGCGGCACCGGCCAGGTCTGCCAAAGCAGCAGCAACCAACGGCTGCGCGAGTTGAGGGTCGGCAGCAGACAGGTCAAAAATCGCGATCTTTAGAAGCTGGCGGCGATATTCAATGCGAAGAGCGGTCCACGCCTTTTGAGATTCGAAACCTGAAACCAATAGCGGTTCGACGGATTGCACCAACTGCCGGTTAAGGTCAGCGGCCGAATCGATGGTGCTCACCGGTTTCTCGAACTCAGCGAAGGAGGACGGTTGACGGCGCAAAAAATCGGTGAGTGCCGCAGATGCGCCGAGCAGCTGGCAGAGACGCGTCGCCGAGTCTTCGCGCTTGAGTAGGTTCTTGATCGTCGAGCGGTCTGCCTCGGCAAAACCCAGAAGTGCATTCAACGCTTGATCCGGATCAGGACTCTTGGCTAGTGAAGCGATGGCACTTCGTCCGGAATCGCCAACAAGATCAACCAACTGGTCAAGCTTCTGCATCGTGCCGGATAGGTCAACAAAACCGTACCTGGCCAGTTCAGATAGCCCACCAGGGCGCTCTGCGTATGCCATCAGAGGTTATAGAACTTCGAAGTTCTGCTTCAACTCAAACGGAGTCACCTGAGCGCGGTACTCGGCCCATTCGCGACGCTTGTTCGCGAGCACGTAGCTATATACCTCTTCACCCAGGGTCTCTGCGGCAAGTTCCGATTCTTCGAGTTTGCGGATTGCGTGCTCGAGCGAGGTTGGCAACGGCTGAATGCCCATAGCGCGACGTTCCGATTCACTCAGATCCCAAACGTTGTCTTCGGTCTCGGCCGGGAGCTCATACTCTTCTTCGATGCCCTTGAGGCCGGCCGAAAGAATAAGCGCGTATGCGAGATATGGGTTAGCCGCCGAGTCGATTGCGCGGTACTCGATGCGCGAACTGCCGCCCTTGTTTGGCTTGTAAAGCGGAACGCGGATGAGTGCCGAACGGTTGTTATGACCCCAGCAAACGAACGATGGCGCTTCGCCACCACCCCAGAGACGCTTGTATGAGTTGACGTACTGGTTCGTCACCGCGGTGATTTCTGACGCGTGACGTAGGAGACCCGCGATGAAGTGACGAGCGGTCTTGCTCAGGTGGTATTGGCTCGATGGGTCGAAGAACGCGTTGGTGTCGCCTTCGAAGAGACTCATGTGGGTGTGCATGCCCGAACCAGGGTGTTCGGTGAATGGCTTCGGCATGAAGGTCGCATAGACGCCCTGCTCAATCGCAACCTCTTTGATGACGGTGCGGAAGGTCATGATATTGTCGGCCATGGTTAGTGCGTCGGCGTAACGCAGGTCAATTTCGTTCTGACCGGGACCACCCTCGTGGTGGCTGAACTCGACCGAGATGCCGAGCTGCTCGAGCATGGTGACTGCCTTGCGACGGAAGTCGTGTGCGGTGCCACCTGGCACATTGTCAAAGTAACCCGCCTTGTCGACAGGAATAGGTCCCTCAGGACCAATCTGTGATGACTTGAGCAGGTAGAACTCGATCTCAGGGTGAATGTAGAACGAGAAGCCCTTGTCTGAAGCCTTGGCAAGAGCACGGCGAAGAACATTGCGTGGATCGGCAGCAGCAGGCTGGCCATCAGGCGTTTGGATATCGCAGAACATGCGTGCAGTCGGGTCGATCTCGCCGCGCCAAGGAAGAATCTGGAATGTGCTCGGGTCTGGAACGGCGAGCATGTCAGCTTCGTAGGTGCGAGCAAGGCCCTCGATGGCCGAACCATCGAATCCGAGGCCCTCAGCGAAGGCTCCCTCGACCTCGGCCGGAGCAATCGCAACAGACTTCAAAGTGCCCGCAACATCAGTGAACCAAAGGCGTACGAACTTGACTCCACGCTCCTCGATTGTGCGAAGAACGAAGTCGGTCTGCTTATCCATCGGTGGGTCCTCTCTTACCTGCTACTAGGCTAATGGCTATGCCTCAAGTTCGCGTGGCTCTCGCCCAAACCAACCCAGTCGTTGGCGACATTTCGGGCAACCTCGACTCTTGCTTCGAGGCCGTCAAGGATGCGGCCTCGCAGGGCGCTCAGGTTGTTCTCTTCGGCGAGATGGTCGCCACAGGTTACCCGATCGAAGACCTCGCCCACCGAGCCGGTTTTGTTCGTCAAGCACAGGACGCGATTGGCGCATTTGCCACTCGTTTGCAGCAGGCCGGCTTTGGCGAAATCGCGGTCGTTCTAGGCCACCCAGCACTTGCCACCCAGCCAAACGGTTGGGCCATCGCTCACAACTGCGCGTCGATCTTGCGCCACGGCACCGTAATCGGAACCTATGCCAAGCATCACCTGCCCAACTACAGCGTTTTCGACGAGCACCGCAACTTTGTCGCTGGCGACGAACTTCTGACTTTCGAGCATGCGGGACTGCGCTTTTCAACCGTGATCTGTGAAGACATCTGGCAGGCCGGGGGCCCGGTCGCCAAGCTTGGTTCAGCCAAGACCGATGTGGCTCTCGTTTTGAACGGTTCGCCGTTTGAAATCGATAAGGATGACCGTCGTCTCGGACTGGTGACCAACCTTGCCGCGACGCACGGTTGCGCGGTTGCATATTGCAATCTGGTTGGCGGCCAGGACGACTTGGTTTTCGACGGCGACAGCATCGTGGTTGGCAGCGACGGCAAGGTAGTTGCCCGTGGTCAGCAGTTTGCCGAAGACCTGTTGCTCATCGATTTTGAGGCGGGTGGCGAGGCTGCGCTTGCGGCTCCGGCTGCCGTAACCAAGGCCGATGACCACTGGCAAATCTGGAACGCACTCGTGCTCGGTCTTCGCGACTATGTCGAGAAGAACGGCTTCAAGTCGGTCATTCTTGGCCTGAGCGGTGGCATCGATAGCGCTGTTTGCGCTGCACTCGCTAAGGATGCTCTCGGATCCGACCGAGTCTTCGGCGTGAGCATGCCGAGCAAGTACTCGAGCGACCACTCGCGCTCTGACGCCGATGACAGTGCTGAACGATTGGGCATCCACATTCGCACCGAGAGCATCGAGAGCTACGTTGCCGCTTTCGAAGCAGGCTTAGGCCTGACCGGCCTCTCGGCCGAAAACCTGCAGGCGCGTATGCGAGGTGTAATTCTCATGGGCCTTAGCAACCAAGAAGGTCACCTCGTCTTGACCACCGGCAACAAGACCGAACTGGCGGTTGGCTACAGCACGATTTACGGCGACTCGGTTGGTGGATTTGCACCGATCAAGGACGTCGAAAAGACCCTCGTCTGGCGTTTAGCCGAGTGGCGCAACCAATTCGCACGCGAAAACGGCGAGGTCGAACCGATTCCTCAGAATTCAATTACCAAGCCGCCTTCAGCCGAACTTCGCCCCGACCAGGTCGACCAAGACAGCCTCCCCGAATACGAAGTGCTCGATGCGATTCTCGACGCGTACATTGAACGCCGTCTCGGTCGCGATGAGGTAATCGCACTCGGCTTTGCGCCTGAAATCGTGGATAAAGTTATCCGGTTGGTTTCAATCGCCGAGTGGAAGCGCCGTCAGGGGGCTATCGGGCCGAAGATAACCTCAATGGCTTATGGTCGCGACAGAAGAATGCCGATCACAAACCGGTTTAGATAACCAGATCTATAGAAGCAAGGAACAGTCATGGCAGCAGATCGTCTTATATCATCGGGTGGACCGTGGGAAGCCGTAATCGGTTATTCGCGCGCAACCGTCGCTGGTGAGTACGTTCACGTCTCGGGCAGCACTGCGACCGTTGACGGCAAGCTCCAGTTCGAGGGCGACGCATACGGTCAAACCAAGGTTGCTATTGAGCAGGTAATCGCGGCAGCGCTAGCTCAGGCCGGCCACTCCCTCGCCGATGTCGTTCGAACCCGCGTCTACCTCGCTAACGCCGAGGACATGGACGCCGTTGGCAAGGCTCACGGCGAGATTTTTGGCGAGATTCGTCCGGCCGCAACCATGCTCGCGGGCATCCAGTTCATCAACCCGGCGATGCTGGTTGAAATCGAAGTTGATTCCTGGAAGCGCGCCGAATAATGACTTTTGAACCGAAAAAGGTTCGCATTTCGCACCTGCGCGAGTTCAAGAACGCGGGCCGCAAGTTCTCGTGCCTAACCAGCTATGACGCCTTGACCGCTGGCATCTTTGACGAAGCTGGCATAGAGGTTCTGTTGGTTGGCGACTCGGCCGCTGACAACGCCTTGGGCTACGACACCACCCTGCCAATCACCGTAGATGAGCTCATCTCGCTCGGCCGCGCAGTGGCAGGTGCCAGCAGTCGTGCACTCACTGTGATCGACATGCCATTTGGTTCGTATGAGCAGGGGCCAGACCAGGCTCTAGAGACGGCGTTGAAGATGGCAAAGTTCAGCGGCTGTGCTGCAGTGAAGCTCGAGGGTGGCGTTCGCAGCGCAGCCCAGATTGCTCACATCGTCGAAGCCGGAATCCCGGTCATGGGCCACATCGGTTTCACGCCGCAGAGCGTGAACGGCCTAGGTGGCTTCAAGGTCCAGGGGCGCGGCGAGGGTGCCGAGCAGCTGATTGCCGACGCGAAGGCTGTCGAGGCCGCAGGTGCTTTCGCAGTTGTGCTCGAGCTCGTGCCAGCCGAACTAGCCGCAGAGGTTACCGCAGAGCTTTCGATTCCGACCATCGGAATCGGTGCCGGCAACTCGACCGACGGACAGATTCTGGTTTGGACCGATTTCGCGGGCCTCAGCGGACACAAACCGCGCAAGTTTGTGAAGCAGTATGCGAACCTGCGCCAGACGCTACTCGATGCGGCGACCGCATACCGTGAAGAGGTTGCCGAGGGCGTGTTCCCGAACGAATCTCAGTCGTTCTAGTCGCTTGGGCGTCTAGTCGTCTGCTTCGTCTTCGCGACGCAGCTTGGCCGCTCTTTCGGCAATGATTTCAAGCGCACGCTCGGCCTCCAGTCGTGTAGCGAAAGGGCCGACTCGATAAGGCGCGGCAGTCTGCAATCCGACCTCAACCTCGCCGGTTTTGGTGTTGAACCAAAACTCGGGGTTCTCATCGTGCTCTGAATAACTGCTCTGCTTAGCCACGCGAATAGACTATTGGCATGCCTCGCGACCCAATCACCAAACATCTAGTTGCGGGCAAAGTGTCGCCGATGCGTTCGGTGCCTAATTCGATTGTTCGCCCAGAATACGTGGGCAAAGTTGCACCTGCCAAGTACACCGGCAGCGATGTGAAGACCCCAGAGCAGGTTGCGAAAATTCGCCGTTCGGGCAAGATTGCAGCCCAGGCGATTGAACTCGTCGGTGAGCATGCCAAGCCAGGTGTCACGACCGATGAACTCGACCGTATCGCGCACGAGTTTCTGATCTCGCAGGGCGCATACCCTTCGACTCTCGGTTATCGCGGTTACCCGAAGTCAATCTGCTCATCGATCAACGAGGTGATCTGTCACGGAATCCCGGATGACACCGTGCTCGAAGACGGCGACATCGTAAACATCGACATCACCGCATACCTTGATGGCTATCACGGCGACAGCAACAAGACCTTTTTAGTTGGCAACGTGTCGCAAGAGGTTCGCGACTTGGTCGAACGAACGCACGAAGCCATGATGCGCGGAATCAACGCAGCTCTGCCAGGCCGCAACTTGAGCATCATCGGACGTGCCATCGAGAGCTATGCCAAACGTTTCAATTACGGCGTCGTGCGCGACTTCACCGGACACGGCATCGGCGAGGCCTTTCACAGCGGCCTGATTGTTCCGCATTACGACTCGGCCCCGCTTTACAACGACGAAATCAAGGTTGGCATGGTGTTCACTATCGAACCAATGCTCACTCTCGGCACCCACGAGTGGGACATGTGGGCAGATGACTGGACCGTCACGACAAAAGACAAGTCGATCACCGCGCAGTTTGAGCACACCATCGTCATCACGGATGACGGCCCCGAGATCCTCACCCTCCCATAACACTCACTCCCCTAGCCCCGCTCGCGAAGCGCTAACTCGAAAGGCAGACATGTCAAAGAAGGCCATCGGCATCGACATTGGCGGCACAGGAATCAAAGGCGCTCTTGTCAGCGTCAAGAAGGGCGAAATCGTCGGTGAACGCATCCGCGTAATGACGCCTGAAGGCGGTCGTCCAGACGACATCGCTCGAGTCGTGACCGAGCTGGTTCAGCAATTGACCGGTGATCGAGGCAACCTGCCGGTCGGTATCTGTTTTCCTGCGGTCGTGAAGAACGGCAAGACTATGTCGGCAGCGAACATCAGCAAGGAATGGATCGGCCTGGACGCCGAAACCTTGTTCGAAAAGGCTCTCGGCCGTCATGTGCACATCATGAACGATGCGGATGCCGCTGGCGTAGCCGAAATCAAATTTGGCGCAGCGCGCAAGCACAAGGGTCTCGTGTTTATGAGCACACTCGGAACCGGCATCGGTACCGCGTTGTTTGTAAAGGGTGAGCTGGTCCCAAACGCTGAATTGGGTCACCTCGAGATTGACGGGGTCGACTATGAGACGCAGGCCGCATACTCTGCAATGGAACGCGAAGGGCTTAGTTTTGCGGCTTGGGCGAAGCGCCTGCAGAAGTACTACTCGACTGTCGAGCGCCTGTTTTCGCCTGATCTGATCATCGTCGGTGGTGGCATTTCTAAGTCGCATGAAGAATTCTTGCCACTGCTGAAGCTGAACGCTCCGATCGTGCCTGCCCAGAAGCGCAATAACGCGGGCATCCTTGGCGCTGCTGCATTGGCATTCAAACACCGCGACGAAAACTAGAAATTAGTTATTGAAACTGGAGGGCCGGCCGATACGCCGGGTTCTGTCCCCTTGCGGGTGACGGTCATCTATCTAGGAGTGCCGTTACCGACACCCTCAAGCGATCTACCCGTGAACTCGAGCGAGCAGCTCTTAGCGTTCACTATCTGATCTTGCTCCAGACGAGGTTTACCTAGCCGAAGCGCTCACACGCCTCGCTGGTGGGCTCTTACCCCACCGTTTCACCCTTACCGCGTTGCCGCGGCGGTTTGCTCTCTGTTGCACTTTCTCGCGGGTTGCCCCGGGTGGCCGTTAGCCACCGTCTTGCTCTTTGGAGCCCGGACGTTCCTCGACTTGCGTCGCGACCGTCTAGCCGACCCTTCCAGTGCTTCAAGGTTAGCGTGGCGCGCCGGCGCTGACTAGCCGAGCGCGGAAGTCGGTGGTTAGACCAGGTGGCTGGTCGAGTTCATCGTGATGATTTCGGCGGCCTGATCGCCCCAGAATCGCACGATCGAAATGCTGCACGGCGAAATCTGCGGACGCCAATAGGCAGAGATGCCACCCTCGTTTGCGGCTCTCAAAAAGCCTCTGGTCGGCATCACGTGCGAGACAACCACGACTGTCTTGCCGGCATGCTGGTCAAGGATGCGACGGCGTCCGCGCTGCACTCGCAGGTCGAACGCTTCTAGGCTCTCGCCGTTTGGTGGTGAGACATCCCATGAACCTTGCCAGCGACGGAATTCTTCGGGCCACTTGGCTAGGACCTCTTCGTTGGTGTGGCCGTCCCAGTCGCCGAAAGCGATCTCGGCAATCTCTTCGTTCTTCTCGACTGCGATACCTAGCTGCTGCGCGATGATGGTCGCCGTGTGCACTGTTCGATTGATTGGGCTGGCGACAATCACCGATGGCGCGTCAAGATGAGCCCAAGGTCCACTCGTGCCAATTTTGGCTAGTTCACGCGCTACGGCCTTGGCATCCTCTATGCCGGCTTCGCTTAGAAACGGGTTCTCGCCGCCAGAGCCCGAAATCTTCTTGGATTCGGTAAGCGCAGTTCGACCGTGTCTAACAAGAATCACCGTGGTCAACGGCTCAGTGACACCACCCGGGGCGCGAACCGAGGACGGAGCCGTGCGGTTGAACTCAACCACCGATGACATGGTGCCGTGAGAGCCAGTCGAGTCAGAATCAGCAACTGCGGATACAGCCGGTGCAGACGCGGCGCTGGCGACCGAGGTGGTCGAGTCCTCAGCCTCATCCATCGCCTTGTTGGCCAACGCGTCGGCTCGTGAATTCTGCTCGCGAGGGATCCACTGGAAGCTGATGCGAAGTTTTGATGCAAGCTGATTGGCACGAATCGCCAGCTGCTGCATGTCTGGGTGTTTGATCTTCCAGTTGCCCGACATCTGCTCGATAACAAGCTTTGAGTCCATGCGAACGTTCACCGCAGCATCGACGCGGTTGTCGGTGATCCACTCGAGGGCGCTGATCAATCCGATGTACTCGGCAACGTTGTTAGTGGCGACGCCGATGAAGCGAGCAATTTCGACAAGGATCTCACCGGTTTCGGCATCGATGACAACCGCGCCTGAACCTGCTGGACCAGGGTTGCCGCGCGAGCCACCATCTGCCTCGATGATCACCGTCGACATGGCTAGCTTCTAACCAGGAACGCAGAACACTCTGGGCACTCTGCCAGCTCGTCCTTGGCAAGGGCGGTGATGGCAGCGTATGCGACCGCGTCGATACCGATGTGACACGCCGAGCACTCACGGCCGACGAGCCTGCCAATGCCAGAGCCACGCCCAGCCTTGCGCTCATATGCCTCTAGCAGGTCGGCAGGAATTCGAGCAATCAACTGGTCGCGGTCTAGACCCTGCAGGCTAAGTCCCGACTTAAGTTTGATGATTTCTTGCTCAGAAGCCGATTGCGCCTGCGAAAGTTCGGCATCAACCGCAGCCTTCTCGGCCGTGATTTCGGCAAATGCTTCTTCGAGTGCTTCACGCTTCTCGAGTATCGCGATTTCGATGTCTTCGAGCTCCGACTTGCGGCGGGCAAGGGTCGCTAGCTCGTGCTGGATGCCGGTGGCGACCGATGGGATGCTGGTCGATTTAAGCGCTGCATTGTCTTTGGCGATTCGGGCATCGACCACCTTTAGGTCGGCTTCTGCACGCTCTAGTTCGAGCGATGCGTCGTCAAGCTGGTTTCGCGCCTCGATGAGACGGCCGGCGACTTCACGCACGCGTGCACGAATCTCGTCGTGCTGTTCCCCGCTGACAAGCTTGGCTACGGCACGCTTGGTGCGGCCAATCTCGATGTCAATTGCGCCCAGGGCAAGCAGATCCTGCTGGGCTGCTTCAGATGCCTTCATGTGTAGTTTTCTCCGAATCCGTTACTGCGTGACCACAAAATCCCAAGGGTCTGTGCGAAGTTGCGAAACAACCACCTGCAGCCCTTCAAAGATACCCGTCATTTGCTGAGCAGCCACCTCGAGCCACAACCATTCGGCGGCCCAGTGTGAAATGTCGATGATCGCTGGTGCCGTTTGGCCGGTTGCGCTCAATTCGATGACGTCCTGCACAGGGTGGTGGCGCAGGTCACTCGTGACGTAGACGTCGGCATTTGCATCGATTGCGGCCGAAATGAAACTGTCACCGGCGCCGCCGCAAAGTGCAACTCGGCTAACCTCACGGTCGTAGTCCCCCGCGACGCGCACACCGGTTGCGGTCGCTGGCAGAACTCGGGCAATGTGGCGAGCGAAGTCTCCAAGAGTCACGGTTTCGGCCAAGTTGCCTACGCGACCGTGACCGATGTTCTTGCTCGAATCGGTCGACACGAGAGGCTGGCCCTGCGAGAGACCGAGTGCCCGCGCGAGCACATCCGAAACGCCATTTTCGACGATGTCTGCATTGGTGTGGGCCGAGAGGATCGCAACGCCATGACGGATTGCCTTGGCAATCACTGCTCCCTTTGCTGTCTGTTCGTTCAAGGTGGTGACACCGCGCATCAAGTATGGGTGGTGCGCGATGATCAGGTCGAAGCCACCATCGATTGCCTCGTCGACAACCGCGGCGGTCACATCAACGGTGAACAGGACGCGTGAAACTGCTTGCTCGCCCGAACCACACACCAATCCCGGCGCATCCCAGCTTTCGGCCCCAGCAGTGGGCCACAGGCTCTCAGCAGCCAATAGCAATTGAGACAGTTTGATGCTCATTATTCGAATCCCAACTCGCGGTTTCCATCAAAAATATCGGCTAGGTCCTTGCGGCGAGCCTCGATTGCCAAAACTTCACGCTCCTGCGCCTTTATTCGGCGCACGCCAATAATGAGTGGAAACAGCAGCCCAACGAAACCGGCAACGAACAGGCCAAGGTTTGCAGGAATCGAACCTGCCGGCTCAATGATCAACAGACCGGTGAGCGTTAGACCGAAGGCCTTCACAACCACCATGGATGAGCCGATCGCAACAGCAACAAGCCACCCGATCAGGTTGATCCAGTTGAAAGCGCCATAGAAGCCGTAACTGCGACTCAGCGACACCTCGTGATAGGCGATGCGACGAAGCAAGACGTCACCAATAAAAATGCCGCTCCAGGCAGCGACTGGAACGCCGAAGAAGACGGCGAGTCCGGCCAGGTTGTTCCAGAGCCCTGTCGCCGCCCAAAGGTTGTATCCAAAGCCGGCAAGCACGAGCGCGAGCAGTAGACAGATTGCTGCGCCAACGCGCGCTCCGAACTTCACTCCGAGGGCTTGGAACCCAAGGTTGGCCGAATAAAGCGCCATCGCGATCCAAACCACGATGGTCAGAGTCATTCCTGGCACCAGCAACGGTGGTGCCCAATTAGGTAGGACGGTAAGTGCCTGAGCGAGCGCGTTTTCACTGTGGTCGAGGTGCAAACCAGAGAACGCCGCCGCTCCGGCTATTCCGACCAGGGTTGGAACGACCGCTAGACCGAGAAGCGCCCAACCGACGACTTTTACGCCGAGTGCACTTGTGGGCAACTTACGTGCGAAATCCGCGCCGGCTGATACCCAGGCCAAACCCATGCCGGCCACGATGATGATCGCAGCCGTAATCACTTCGAGGTTCGACACACCCTCGGCAAAGCTCAATTGCGCCGAGGCGAGGCGAGGCCACTCGGCGATCAACAGGGCAATCGAGGTTCCCACGCCTAGCAATCCGCCAATTTTTTGAACGGATGCGAGCACGCGACCACCAAAGACAATCGCCGTCCCGGCCAACAGCAGAAGCGCCGCGACGAAGACGACCGCCCAAGGAATCGACCAACCGCCAAGATCAACCAGTGTTGCCGATGCCTCTGGCGTGCTTGGCGAAACACCTCCAATAAAGGCGGCTCCAGCAAGCGCTGCTGCGACAACCCAAAAGATGCGACTGGACAGTAACGCGATCGCAGGAAACATATTCGCCACTACACCGAACGCAGCGCGACTAATGACGGTCGTCGGCAGACCACTGCGCTTGCCCGCAAGCGAACCGACGCTGATGATTACCGCCGAGCCGATGAAACCAAGTGCGATGGCAGCGGCACTTTGGCCGAAGCTGAATCCAAGGCGCGCAAAGAGAGCCGAAATAAGCACGGGCAGGGCCGTGCCTGAGATGCCGAACCAAGCCCAAAACTGTGAAGTCGGCTTAGCGCGGTCATTCGAGGTGATGAAGTCATAGAGTCGACGCGAACCGGCACGAGCCGACTTCACAGTTGACGCAACCGACACCTTGTTCTGCGGTGAAACCGGCGGTTCGGGTTCGTCAATCTTGATCGAATCGGCAAGGAACGCATCCAGGGCTTGCAGTTCTGAGGCGGAAGGCTCAAACGGTTTCTCGAGCGAAGGCTCGGGCGTAAACGGGGCTGCGACCAAAGGCTCGGGTGAAGTCACGATCGCAGCCACAGGCTCTGAAACGGAAGGAAGCTCCGCAACCTTTTCTGGGGCAAAACGCTCGAGCGCCAACCGCGATTCAACAGAGTTTTCGGCAACCATCTGTGCAACCCAGTGGTCGAATTCGGCACGGTCGCGGTTGCGAAGTTCGGTTTCGCGTTCAAGCACAGCGATGGCATTCAGAGTGCCTCCCGCATCAGGTCGATCCGAGCCGAGAGCCTCGAGGAGGTCTTCGTCAGATAGGGCCAGCTTGCGCGGGGGCTCATACCTGTTCTCGACCATGCCCAAATCCTATCCAGCGGTTAAAAGAAAACCGAGGCGACTCAAAAGAATCGCCTCGGTTTATTCGTGGGCCCTACCGGGCTCGAACCGATGACATCCACGGTGTAAGCGTGGCGCTCTACCAACTGAGCTAAAGGCCCGCAGAAGAGCATAGCAGAACCGACAGGGCCGAATACAAATCGGCTACCCGAAGGCCCTGCAGGACTAGATGAGCTCTAGCGCCTTCTTGTAGTCAGCGAGGCTGCGTGGCTGACCAGGTGCGGTCTTGAAGCTGGCAACCAGCACGCCGTCCTTGTCGATCACGAAAGTAGCGCGGTTAGCGAAGCCGGTCTCTTCAAGGAATACGCCGTATTCCTTGGCAACGCCACCGTGAGGCCAGAAGTCTGAAAGCACATTGAAGGTGTATCCCTCGTGCTCGGCAAACTGCTTCTGGGTGAACTTTGAGTCAACCGAAATGGCTAGGAGTTCGACCTTCTCGTTCTGGAACTGAGCGATGTTGTCGCGAAGCTCGCAGAGTTCGCCGGTGCAGATGCCGGTGAATGACAGCGGATAGAAAACCACAACCACTGCCTTCTTGCCACGGAAGTCGCTTAGGCGTACCGGTTCTCCGTTTTGGTTTGGCAATTCGAAATCTGGCGCGGTTTCACCAATTAGTAGCGACATTTCTGCTCCTGAAGTTTTAGGTAATTTCGTGACTTCAAACCTACCCAACAGCCAAATCATTCCGTTAGTTCGCCTAAAGTATTAGAGGACTTCACCCATGAGTCCCAACGTTTTCTCGCTCCCCCACGAAAGGGATACCGTGTCAATCAACAACAACGACGCATACGCCGTGAACACTCCAGACCAGGATCCAGAAGAGACCTCGGAGTGGCTCGAGTCGCTTGATGCCGTAGCCCGAGTGCACGGACGCGGTCGCGCACGCGAGATCATGCTCAACCTGCTTCGTCGTTCGCACGAATTGCAGCTGAATGTCCCAAGCATTCCAACCACCGACTACATCAACACCATCGCCCCTGAGAACGAGGCCGAGTTCCCTGGTGACGAGGCCATCGAGCGCACCTACCGCGCTTGGATGCGTTGGAACGCTGCAATGCTCGTGCACCGAGCCCAGCGCCCAGGCGTCTCGGTCGGTGGACACATTTCGACCTTCGCTTCATCGGCTTCGCTGTATGAGGTTGGCTTCAACCACTTCTTCAAGGGTCAGGACCACCCATCGGGCGGCGACCAGATCTTCATTCAGGGTCACGCTTCGCCTGGCCCATACGCCCGTGCATTCCTAGAGGGTCGCCTGAGCGCTGAACAGCTCGACGGTTTCCGCCAGGAGAAGTCGCACGCCGGCGGCGGCCTGAGCTCATACCCTCACCCTCGTCTGATGCCAGACTTCTGGCAGTTCCCTACCGTTTCGATGGGTATCGGCCCGATCAATGCGATCTACCAGGCACAGTTCAACCGCTACCTCGCGGGGCGCGGCCTCAAGGACACTGCCGACCAGCACGTCTGGGCGTTCCTCGGCGACGGTGAGCTCGATGAGGTCGAGTCACGCGGCGCCCTGCAGCTTGCAGCAAACGACAAGCTAGACAACCTGACTTTCGTGGTCAACGCAAACCTTCAGCGCCTAGATGGCCCGGTTCGCGGAAACGGCAAGATCATCCAGGAGCTCGAGAGCTTCTTCCGTGGTGCCGGCTGGAACGTTATCAAGGTCGTCTGGGGCCGCGAATGGGACGACCTGCTCGCCCGTGACACCGACGGTGCACTCGTTGACTTGATGAACCGCACTCCTGACGGTGACTACCAGACCTACAAGACCGAGGATGGCGCGTTCGTACGCGAGAACTTCTTCGGTCGCGACCCACGCACCCTCGAACTGGTCAAGGACATGACCGACGACCAGATCTGGGGCCTAAAGCGCGGTGGTCACGACTACCGCAAGGTCTACGCCGCTTACAAGGCTGCGATGGAACACAAGGGCCAGCCAACCGTCATCATCGCGAAGACCATCAAGGGCTTCACCCTTGGCAAGTCGTTCGAGGGCCGCAACGCGACCCACCAGATGAAGAAGATGTCGATCGCTGACCTCAAGGGCTTCCGTGACGAGCTTCGCATCCCGATCACCGACGCGCAGCTTGAGGAAAACCCTTACCAGCCGCCTTACTACCACCCAGGAAACAACGCTCCTGAGATCGAATACATGCACGAGCGTCGTCGCGCTCTCGGTGGTTACCTGCCAGAACGTCGCAGCAAGTACGTCTCATTCGACCTGCCTGGCGATGACGCATACAAGGTGGCCAAGGGCGGTTCGGGTAACCAGCCGGTCGCAACCACCATGGCGTTCGTTCGCCTCTTGAAGGACCTCCTTCGCACTCCTGGTTTGGGCGAGCGCATCGCTCCGATCATTCCGGATGAGGCTCGCACCTTCGGTATGGACGCGTTCTTCCCTACCGCGAAGATCTACAACCCGAATGGTCAGCACTACATCTCGGTAGACCGTGAGCTGTTGCTCTCGTACAAGGAAAGCGACGCCGGTCAGATTCTGCACACCGGTATCAACGAGGCGGGTTCGGTTGCTGCATTCACCGCTGCCGGCACCTCGTACGCGACCCAGGGTCAGCCGATTATCCCGATGTACGTGTTCTATTCGATGTTCGGTTTCCAGCGAACCGCAGACTCGATTTGGGCTGCCACCGACCAGATGGCCCGAGGCTTCCTCATCGGTGCAACCGCAGGTCGCACCACTCTTACCGGTGAAGGCCTGCAGCACGCTGACGGCCACAGCCCAATCATCGCTTCGACCAACACCGGCGTCATCACCTTCGACCCGGCCTACGGTTACGAGATCGGTCACATCGTTCGTGCGGGTATCGAGCGTATGTACGGGGGCAACCACCCAGACCCGAACGTGGTCTTCTACATCACCGTTTACAACGAGCCATACCTTCAGCCAGCCGAGCCAGAGGATGTCGACGTTGACGGAATCCTGCGCGGAATCCACCGCATCAGCAAGAACGAGAACGGTGGTCACAAGGCCCAGATCCTCGCTTCGGGTGTCGCGGTTCCTTGGGCTTATGAGGCTCAGCGCTTGCTGCAGGACGACTGGGGCGTATCGGCCGACATCTGGTCGGTCACCTCATGGACCGAGCTTCGTCGCGATGGCCTTGCCAAGGATGAGCAGAAGTTCCTGAACCCAGGCGCAGCTGTCGAGCCGGCATACATCACCAAGAAGCTATCTGGCTCAGAGGGTCCATTCCTCGGCGTGAGCGACTACATGCACGCTGTTCAGGACATGATTCGTCCTTGGGTTCCTGGTGACTACGCAACTCTCGGTGCTGATGGCTTCGGTTTCTCCGACACTCGCGCGGCTGCACGTCGTTTCTTCAAGATCGATGGTCCGTCGATTGCCGTACGCGTTCTCGAGCAGCTCGTTGAGCGTGGCGAGATCGACCCTTCGGTTCCGGCGCAGGCTATTGAACGCTACCGCTTGCACGATGTGACTGCAGGCACCAGCGGTAACGCCGGCGGCGACGCCTAAACCAAGCCACGGATTCACCAAGGAGAAAGTCATGATCGTCGTTGTTTGCCCAGGTCAGGGCGCACAAACCCCGGGAATGCTCTCCCCTTGGCTCGAAGTATCCGAGTTCAAGGCTTCGATTGAGGCTCAGCAGAGCGCTTCGGGAGTCGATCTCATCGCGCACGGCACGCTCAGCGACGCAGACACCATTCGTGACACAGCGGTAGCACAGCCGCTCATCGTTGCAACCGGCGTTGCCTCACTCGCGGCGCTCGCACAGGGTAAATCGCTTTCCGAACTCGGTGTTGCGGGTGTAGCCGGTCACTCGGTCGGTGAGATTACAGCAGCCGTCGCTGCTGGCGTCTTCACTGCGGAGCAGGGCATCCGCTTCGTCAAGGAGCGCGGGGATGCGATGGCAAAGGCCGCCGCACTCGAGTCGACCACCATGGCTGCAATTCTCGGCGGCGACCAGGCCGAGGTTGAGGCAAAGCTCGCTTCGCTAGACCTTCAGCCGGCCAACTACAACGGCGGCGGCCAGATCGTCGCTGCAGGCTCGGTTGACGTAATCGCTGCACTTCAGGCTGATCCTGTTGCTGGCACTCGCGTGATTCCGATTCAAGTCGCTGGCGCGTTCCACACTCGCTACATGCAGCCTGCTGTCGCAACTCTTGAGGCTTACGCGGCGGGAGTCACTGTCGCTGACCCCAGCGTCACCCTGTGGACCAACGCCGGCGGTCGCGTGATCGCATCCGGTTCGGAATTTGTTTCACTCTTGGTAAACCAGGTCTCGTCGCCAGTGCGCTGGGACCTTTGCATGGCGGCAATGGTCGAAGCCGGCGTCACCGCAGTAATCGAACTCGCACCTGCTGGCACTCTGGTCGGTCTTGCCAAGCGTTCGATGCCAGGCATCGAGACCCTCGCGGTCAAGACCCCTGAGCACCTAGATGCGGCACGCGAGCTAATTAGCAACCACAGCTAAGCCTCGCAACTAAGTTTTAACCTACGCAGGCAAGAATCAGAAGGTTTCGATGGCACATCCACAGCTGAACCAGTACCAAGCGGTCAAGTACGCGCGCATCTACGCGATTGGCGCAGCACGCGGCGATCTCACGGTCACCAATGATGATGTGGCCGGTCCAATCGATTCGAGCGACGAGTGGATTCGTCAGCGCACCGGCATCGTGACTCGTCGTCGCGCGAGTGCTGACCGCAGCCTGATGGACATGGCCGTTGAGGCCTCGCAGGAAGCCATCACGAAGGCCGGCATTGACCCAGCCGAGATAGGCGCGGTGCTATTCAGCACCATCACCCACCCGCACCAGACCCCTTCGGCTGCCGCCCTGCTAGCCGACAAGATTGGCGCAAACCCGGCACCGGCATACGACATCTCGGCCGCCTGCGCTGGTTACTGCTACGGAATCGCCCAGGCCGACGCGCTGGTTCGCTCGGGAATGGCTAAGTATGTTCTCGTTGTCGGTGGCGAAAAGCTTTCTGACTTCATTGACCCGACCGACCGCACCATCAGCTTCCTGCTAGGCGATGGCGCCGGTGCAGCAATCGTTGGCCCGGCGGATGAGCCTGGCATCAGCCCAACCGTCTGGGGATCGGACGGTTCACACTGGGATGCAGTTGGTATGAGCGCCTCGCTCATCGATTTCCGTGATGGCACCGCCAACTGGCCGACCCTTCGTCAGGAAGGTCAGACCGTGTTCCGCTGGGCTGTTTGGGAGATGGCAAAGGTCGCCAAGCAGGCTCTCGAGGTGGCCGGCGTTCAAGCCGAGGATCTTTCGGCTCTGGTAACCCACCAGGCAAACATTCGCATCATCGACGAGCTGGCCAAGCAGTTGAAACTGCCGGAGTCGGTCGTTGTTGCTCGCGACATCGTCTACACCGGCAACACATCCGCGGCTTCGATTCCTCTCGCTATGCACTCGCTACTTGAGTCTGGCGAAGTGAAGTCGGGCGGACTCGCGCTGCAAATTGGTTTCGGCGCGGGCCTCGCCTTCGGCGCTCAAGTAGTAGTGCTCCCATAAACTTAAACCCGCTATTCCAACACCAATAAGGAGACACACCATGGCACTAGACCAGAACGAAGTTCTTGCAGGCCTAGCCGAGATCGTTAACGAAGAGACCGGCATTGCAACCGAGAAGGTTAAGCTCGACAAGTCATTCACCGACGACCTCGACATCGACTCGATCTCGATGATGACCATCGTTGTCAACGCAGAAGACAAGTTCGGCGTAAAGATTCCAGATGAGGAAGTCAAGAACCTCATCACCGTTGGCGACGCAGTCAACTTCATCGTCAACGCATAACTAAGCGTTAGCAAACCTAAGGACATACCTTGACTAAGCGAATCGTCGTCACCGGAATCGGTGCAACAACGCCGCTCGGCGGCGACGCAAAGGCAACCTGGAGCGCACTGCTCGCGGGTCAGTCGGGTATCTCCACCCTGGAGCAGGAATGGGTAGCTCGTCACGAGTTGCCGGTCACCTTTGCCGGACAGGCAAAGGTTCCTGCTGCCGAGGTGCTCACTCCACAGGAATGCAAGCGCCTCGACCCGAGCAGCCAGTTTGCACTGATCGCTGCTCGCGAAGCTTGGGCCGACGCTGAAGTGCCAGAGGTCGCTCCTGAGCGCTTGGCAGTCGAGTTCGCTACCGGCATCGGTGGCGTCTGGACCCTGCTAGACGCGTACGACACCCTCAAAGAAAAGGGTCCTCGTCGTGTCATGCCGATGACCGTTCCGATGTTGATGCCGAACGGTCCAGCCGCGGCAATTGGCATGGACATCGCGGCACGAGGCGGCGTACGCACCGCTGTTTCGGCTTGTGCATCGAGCACTGAGGCGATTGCAAACGCTATTGCTCGCATCAACACCGGTGAGATCGACATCGTCGTTGCCGGTGGTGCCGAAGCAGCTATTCACCCGCTGCCTATTGCCGCATTCGCTGCAATGCACGCACTCTCGCGTCGCAACGATGATCCAGCGACCGCTTCACGCCCATATGACACCTCGCGTGACGGGTTCGTCATGGGTGAAGGTGCCGGCGCCGTCGTCCTCGAAACCCTTGAGCACGCACAGGCTCGTGGCGCAAAGATTTATGCAGAGCTCGTTGGTGGCGCTGTCACCTCTGACGCGCACCACATCACCGCTCCAGACCCAGAGGGCACCGGTGCGGCACGTGCAGTTATCGCAGCTCTGAAGCAGGCTGGCGCGAAGATTGAGGACGTCGTTCACATCAACGCTCACGCGACTTCAACCCCGGTCGGTGACATCGCCGAGTACAACGCCCTGAAGCGCGTCTTCGGCGACCACCTAAGCAACATCGCGATCTCGGCAACCAAGTCCTCGACCGGTCACCTACTCGGTGGCGCAGGCGCGATTGAAGCGATCTTCACGATTCTTGCTCTTGCAGAGCGCACTTTGCCGCCAACCATCAACCTGAACGACCAAGACCCAGAGATCCCTCTGGACGTTGTTACCTCGCCTCGTGAATTGCCAGAAGGCAAGCACCTCGCGATCAGCAACTCGTTCGGCTTCGGCGGTCACAACGCTGTTGTTGCGTTCAGCACATACGTCGCTTAGTTTTTAGCCGATTCGCTGTAGCCAGACCACTGGCGAATCCATGCCCGCGCGTCTGAAGACCTCGAGCTCATCGTCCCAGGTTTGTCCGAGGAGTTTGCGCATCTCACGCTGCAGTTCAAGAGCGTTTGAGCCCGCTGTTTCGATCGCCGACCGCAGCTTGAATTCATTCACAAGCAGGTTGCCTGCCCAGTCGATCTGACTCGAAAACATGCCGAGTGTCGGCGTGGAAGCCCAGCGGTAGCCTTCGAGGCCAGCCTGCGGCTCTTCGGTCACTTCGAAGCGAATCGTCTGCCAGCCGACCAGAGCGCTGGCGATGTCGGCACCTGAGCCGGTCTTGCCGCGCCAGAATAGTTCACCGCGCAGTGCGCCGGGTAGCACGGACTGCTCGGTCCATTCGATGCGGATGGGTTCGCCGAGGGCGCGTCCAATCGACCACTCGACGTGCGGAGTTACCGCCTTCGGTGCCGAATGGATAAATACCATTCCCTGTGCGTGTTCAGACATCGCCTCGCCTTTCGTGTGAAGGTACATCTTCCCCAATGACCTGCACGTGGCAACTGCGACGGACCAACAGGTTATGCCTCGCCCAACGCTCTTGTCAACTGGCGGATTCGGGTTGACCTAGGCTTATCGGCATGAGCAAGTTGTACTTCAGACACGGCGCGATGAACAGTGGCAAATCCACTGCCCTACTCCAAGTTGCGCACAACTATGAAGAGCGCGATCAGCGCGTGCTGCTGGTCAAACCGGCCGTTGACACCAAGGGCGATCGCTCGGTGGTTTCACGCCTAGGCGTAACTCGCGATGTCGACTTCTTGGTCACTCCAGACATGAACCTGCGTGAGGCATACGCGAAGTATGCGGCAGAGACCGCTGACCGCGGACCAATCGCTTGCTTGCTCATCGACGAGGCGCAGTTCTTGACAACCGCTCAGGTTGATGAGGCTCTCGAGATTGCGGTGCTTGATCGTGTGCCCGTGCTCGCATACGGCATTCGTACCGACTTTTTGACCCACGGCTTCCCTGGCTCGATTCGTCTGCTCGAAATCGCGCACAGCCTCGAAGAGCTCAAGACCATCTGCCGCTGCGGCAAGAAGGCGATGTACAACGCACGCTTGTTTGACGGCAAGTTCGTCTTTCACGGCGAGCAAGTGGCGATCGATGGCGTCCACGTGACTTATGAATCGCTCTGCCCGAGCTGTTACCTAAGAGAAAAAGCCGCTGCGGAGGCCTAGAAATGCTTAAACACTTCACCAATGGCAATGTCTATGTCGACACCCACAGCGAGCCCGTAGGTGAGCTCTGGGCCTATGGTGAGCGTGTAATCGATGCTGTCGAAGCCAGCGAACTGATTGGTGCGGGCTCCGAAGTCGAGACCATCGACCTGGGTGGCGGTTGGGTTGTGCCGGCTTTTCGAGACGGACACTGCCACCCGCTATTTGCCGCTCGAGAGTCACGAGGCGTGCACCTCACGGGATTGACTTCGGTCGAAGCAATACAGGCGGAGTTGAGCGCATACCGAGAGCAGAATCCAAACGGCGAATGGATCGATGCCGCCGTTTACGACAGGGGCCTAACCGCTGGTCGCGAGGGCGAAGCTGCTGCGCTGCTGGATGCCGCTGTCGCCGAGGTTCCGGTCGTGCTCCACGCCGATGATCACCACACTCTCTGGGTGAATAGCGCCGCATTGAAGGCGGCCGGTTTAGGCACGGCGGCAGCAGTTGCCGATGCTCAATCACGAATACACCACGGCAGCATCGACGTCGACTCAGAAGGCAATGCCACGGGAATTTTGCGCGAGTGGGAGGCGATGAGCATCGTGCTGGACCGCGCCCCGCAACCGTCTTTGGCCGAAGACCTAGTTGCTCTCGATGAGGCGCAGAAGTTGATGCTCGCTAACGGCATCGTTGCCGCACAAGAGGCGTGGATTGACCGCGGCATGGCCGAGGTCTACATCGAAGCAGCCAAGCTGGGACGCCTAAAACTGCGCGTTGACCTGGCGTTTCGTTTTGCTCCTAGTGAGTGGCGAGACAATCTCGCTTATTTCGAAGAGATGCGTGCGCAGGTGGAACGCTTGGATCACCCATTGCTCTCTGCTCGAACCGCGAAGTTTTTCTCGGATGGGGTTTTTGGCAGCTCGACTGCGCACGTGCACGAGCCTTACGAACCGGCTACCCCGGCAGCCGGCACCCACGGACAACCGGTGTGGCCAAAGGATGAATTCCTCGAGGCAACTCAGGTCGCCGCCGCTCGCGGTTTCGTGCTGCACATCCACGCAATTGGCGATGCGGGAGTCACCGACGCTTTGGATGCAATCGAGGCTGCTGGCGCGCCGGCTGGCTGCGCCATCGCCCACACCGAATTGGTTCGCGACGGTGAATTCGCCCGGTTCGCGGCGCTGGGGGTCACGGCAAACTTCGAACCGTTCTGGGCCCAGAACAACTCGATGCTCACCAGCTGCGTGCCGCAACTCGGTAGGCACCGAATCGACCGCATGTATCGAATGCGCGACGCGATCAACGCAGGTGTAAACATCTCATTCGGTAGCGACTGGCCGGTTTCTAGTTTCGTGCCGCTCGAGGGCATTCAAGTGGGTATCACGCGAGCCCCTATCGGCTCGACAGAACCGTCTTGGGTCGCAGACCAGGCCGTGACAGCAAGAGAGGCCTTTGCGGCCTACAGCGCCGGCGTAGCCCGTCAATTGCTAGACAGTGAAGCTGGCGAGTTGAAGACGGGCAAGCGTGCCGACTTCATCGTGCTGGCGAAAGATCCTTTTGCTACCCCAGAAAAAGAGTTGGCCGCCATCGATGTGATGGCGACCTACTCTTCTGCGGAACTTCTGTTTAGCCGCTAAGGCGTACCCCGTTTAGTTGTGAAGCACCAGGGTTGCCTGGGCAGGAACCAGAACGGTTGATGCGTTCTTGAGCACGCTGATTGGCTTTACGCCCGCGTTTGGGCCCGAAACCACAATCGACCACTGACCCTTTGCAGGCAGCTTCACGGTGACAGCCTTCTTGTTTGGGTTGTGAGCGACAACGATGGTCTTCCACGAGTCGCCAGCGGCTGCACCGTTTAGCGAGTATGCGAGCACGCCGTTAGGGGCATCGATGAACTTGAGGTTCGATCGAACTTCGGCAGCAGTCGACATGCGGAACGCAGGGTGGCTCTTGCGCAGCGCCAACAGGCCCTTGAAGTAGTTCACAACTGAGGCGTTGGTAACACGAGTGTTCCACTTCAGTGCATTCGGCTTGTCGCCTGCGTTGTACGAGTTGTCGTTGCCTCCCTTGGTGCGCATGAACTCCTGACCTGCGTGGATAAACGGCAGGCCCTGCGCAAGGATCGCAATCGAAGAAGCGAGAGTGAAGACACGCTGGCGTTCTGCGGCGCTTGCCTTAGGCATCGAGGCCAGTAGCTTGTCGAAAAGGGTTAGGTTGTCGTGCGCCTCTACGTAGTTGACCGAGACGGTCGGCTCGACAGCTCCCCAGCCACCACCTGCAGTTGCGTCGTAAGCAACCTGGCCAACGACTCCAGACTTCACAGCGCTAATTGCTGACAGCTTGCCCTGGGCGTAACCGGTTTCGCTGTGGTTGAAGACCGAACCCTTGATGCCATCACGGATGGTGTCATTGAAGTGCGCGATGCCAGGCATCTGTGACGCATTCTTCTGAGTTGCCTTGAGCGAACCATCAAGCACATCACCCATGTCCCAGCCCTCGCCGATGATGACGATCGATGGGTCAATCTTGTTCAGTTCGGTGCGAATCTGGTTCATGGTGGTGGTGTCTAGGATTCCCATGAGGTCGAAGCGGAAGCCGTCGAAGCCATACTCGGTAGCCCAGTACTTGACCGAGTCAACGATGTACTTGCGAACCATCGAGCGCTCCGAAGCAACCTCGTTGCCACAACCGGTGCCATTAGCGAGGTTGCCGTCTGGCTCAGTTCGGAAGAAGTAACCAGGTACGAGCTTCTCCATGCTGAATGCAGATGCCGACGAAACGTGGTTGTAGACGACGTCCATTACTGCGCGCATACCGTTCTTGTGGAAGGTATCGACAACCTGCTTCAACTCGGTGATGCGCTTGGTTGGGTTGGTTGGATCGCTTGAGTACGAGCCCTCAGGGACGTTGTAGTTCTGAGGGTCGTAACCCCAGTTGTACTCACCCGACTTCGATTCATCGATTGATGCGTAGTCATAAACCGGAAGCAGCTGGACGTGAGTGACGCCTAGGTCCTTGATGGCCGAAAGTACGGTTGGTGACTTCTTGTTCGGGGTCTTGGTCCCAAGTTCGGTAAGGCCCAAGAACTTTCCCCGGTTAGCGGCCGAAACGCCGCTGCTCGGGTCGATTGACGCGTCACGGACGTGCAGCTCATAGAAAACCGCGTCGGTGGTCTTACCACTGAATGCAGGCTTCGGAGCTGCCGAAGCGAGCGCGAGAGCCTTCAGGTCAACGACAACACCCTTGCCGCCGTTAATGGTGGTGGCGCGAACGTATGGGTCAACAGCCTCGTTGGTCTCTGAACCAACCTTGGCCTTGTAGGTGTACACGAGGCCGTTCTGGTCACCATTGATCGAAGCGATCCAGGTTCCCTTGACGTCCTTGGTCATGACGATCTCGGTGCCTTCTGACGCAATCTTGTCGGCTGTGCCATAGGTGACCAACTTCACGTCCTGTGCGGTTGGAGCCCAGACGCGGAACGAGGTCTTTGCAGCGGTGTAGGTGTTGCCCAGGTCGTCGCCGCTGTATGAGTAGAGGTCATCGAATTCTTTTGAGTTCATTACGGCTCCGGTCGTAATCGGTGCAGTGCCAAATCCGTCAAGCGCGACGGTGTATGCGCCACCGATGGTCAGTGGTGATGAGAAGTTGAGGATCCACTCCAACGCACCCTTTGCAGTGGTTGCACCAGGGACTACAGACGAAGGTGTCACGGTTGCACCGTTGAGCTTCACGGTGAAAGCTGGAGCTGGGCTAACTGCAACACGGCGGCTAAGACCGACGGTCACGCTCGAAAGAGTGTCCTGAGTCGCCGAAGCGATTGCATCGGCCACGACTGGTGATGCCTTGTATACGTTCTGGTCTCCCTGAATCAGCCAGATCTCGGCGTTTCCGTTGGCGTCGAAGTCCGAATCGGTCAAGAAGCGGTCAACAGCAACATCCTTGGTCCAAGTGGTGCCCTTGCGAACGAGGAATCCAAGGCCCTTGTATGGGGTCATTCCCGAAACTTCGATCTGGGCAATCTTGCCAAATGCGTCCTCGCCCGCGGTGAACGCAAAGACCTTGTCGTCGACTCCGACGTCCTTGCCATTCGCGTCATCGTTTCGCCAGGTGTAGACGTTCCAGGTGTCATAGTCACCGGCTGGGCGCTGGTAGTGAACCTTCACCTTGACGGTGTCGTTGGTCATGGCCTGCGCCGGAGCGCCAACGAGCGAGCTGGCGATAAGCGCGAAGATGGTCGAAACGGCCGCAATTAGGCGAACGCGAAGAGTCAATTTGGCTCCTAAGTTTTCGGGATACAGAAAATCTAAGCGAGCCTCGAAAATGTAAACGCTTGCAATTGTGCAGCAGCTGCTTTGGTTACCGAACCGTAACCAAGTTGCGTGGGCGAGCTCGCGACCAAGCGAGCGAGAGTCCCGTTCCTTTTAATCCTTAGTAGGGAGTATGCAATCTGGCGGGCGAGCCAGATTGTTAAGTCCCGTTCCTTTGAATCTTTAGTAGGGAGTACGGGACTTGAACCCGTGACCGACGGATTATGAGTCCGCTGCTCTAACCGGCTGAGCTAACTCCCCCAGCAAGGGTTGATGAGGCTAGTCCTCATCCCCCTTGAGTACTTCAGTTGCCTTTCGGGCAACCTTTTTCACTGACTTGCGAACCTTCTTGTCTACTGACTTGGCTCGCCCGACAACCTCCTCGCGAACCTCTTCGATACGCTCGCGCACATCCTCGGTAGCTTCTTCAAATCGCTCGCGCACATCCTCAGTAGCCTCTTCGAAGCGCTCACGAAGCGACTGTGCGCGCTCACGAACTGCTAGCACGCGATCGTGTAGCGCCGGTGGAAGTAGGCCAATCGGAAGGCTGTACTCAGGCTTGTTGTCGTCAGATTCCTCAACCTCGTCGTCGTGTTCGCCACGGTAGAGGTCTTCGAAGATCTTCAGGGTGCGCTCGATGTCGTGTGCCTGAATCAGATGGAGGGAGTTCTCGCTCAAACGGTCAAGTTCGACCTGGTCGGCGGTGAGAACGCGCGACAGCTTGTCGGCGAAGTCGTCCACGTCGTCAGGTTCAAATAGGTAGCCGTTATCGCCGTTGTGGACGAGGTGCGGCAGAGCCATCGCATTTGCAGCGACCACCGGACGGCCAGAGGCCATCGCCTCCATGGTCGCGATCGACTGGAGTTCTGCAATCGAAGGCATTGCGAAAACGGTTGCGCGCTCGTAAGCCTTAGGAAGCTCTTCTTCGCTGATGTGGCCCTTGAACTCGACCTGGCCAGCAATTCCGAGTTCGGCTGCCAGCGCCTTTAGCGAATCACGTTCGCCGCCGTTACCAACGATCTCAACTTGGATGCCGAGCTCGGTCGGCAACTTAGCCACTGCCTTGAGCAGATTGTGGATGTGCTTCTCATAGTCGAGGCGACCGAGGAACAGCACGCGCGGTGGCTTGTTGGAAGTCGGCGTCGCGTTCGCAAAGCGTGAGGCATCGATACCGCACGAGATGGCCAGGACGTTCTTTACGCCAGCGGCATCCTCAAGAAGGTTGGCTGCACGACGGGTCGGTGTCGTAATGAAGTTCGCGCGCTTGAGAATGTGACCGGCGTCTTTCCAGGCCAGCTTCATGACCGGCTTTTCTAGCCACTTAGGAATGATCACGGAGTACTTGATCAGGTTCTCAGGCATGATGTGGTTGGTTGCAAGCAGGCGAATGCCCTGCTGCTTGGCGCTGAGCGACAAGAAACGACCCATGATCAGGTGCGACTGAATGTGAACGGCGTCTGGCTTGAGAGACTCGAGAATTCGATCGGTCTTGCGCTTGAGCGTGAATGGCCAGACGTAGCGCAAAGTCTCGTGCTGCAACACCTTGTAGCTCTTGATGCGGTGCACGGTCATGTTTGAACCGTCATGGTTCTCAATGAATGTGCCGTAGTTATTGTCAAAGGCCGGAGCGATGATGTGGACGTCGTGTCCGTGGCGGGCTAGACCGCCAGCCAGGCGCTCGGCAAAGCGAGCCGCTCCATTGATGTCAGGCGGAAAAGTATCGCAGCCGATGACGATGCGAAGCTTGCGCTCGTCGGCGTTCGTGTCAGCAGACAAAATACCTCTTGATCCGTTTGGTCGCTATGAATTTGCAACCCTTTGATTACTTAGAAAGTTTACTTTGCGGTCGGTGCAGCGGGGCGTTTCTGCACAAGTTCAGGGTGAACTTTCGACAGCATAAACACGCCAATCACGGCGACGATAGCCGAGATAACAAAGCCCGTCATGATCAGCCAGTTGGCATCACGAGCCTCGCCCAAGACAACGATGCCAACCGAAACAGCAACGAGCGGGTCAATCACGGTCAAACCGGCAATCACAAGGTCAGGCGGCCCAGACGCATACGCATTTTGAACAAACCAGCCGCCCAAAACCACGGCTCCGATGAGTGCGACGAGGCAGAGGACTGTTAGCCACTCGAACTGCGATTGATACACACGCTGGATGACTACTTTGGCAAGGGTCGCGACGAACCCATAAAGAATGCCTGCGCCGAATACGAAGGTTAGGGCCTTCGCGCGCTTGCCGATGGTGAAGAACAGCACACCGAAAATCAGGATGAGCACGGCCAAAATCCCGAGCACTTCGCGGAGGTTGTCATCGGTTAGAACGGTCTCGTGAGCGACACCGGTCGCCTGACCCACAAATGCACCGACACCCAGAGTGGTGATGGCAATGGCAATCCAGGTCGCCCGATCGATTCGGGCCTTCTTGCGGCGAGCATTGAGGATCGGCGAAATGATCAGGGCGATCGCACCGATCGGCTGCACGACAATCAAAGGAGCAAGAGAAAGAGCGATCAACTGCAACACGATGGCAAGACCCATCATGCCGAGACCCGAGAGCCAACGAGGACGCATCAGAAGCGCACCGAGTTGCTTAATGCTTAGCGAGCCTCGTCCGCGTTCTTTGCTCTTGTGCTCTTTAGAAACGGCGTCATTCTGAAACTGAGCGCCGAAAGACATGGCGACGGCGGCAAGAGCGGCCAAAACGATGGCGATAGCCTTCAGCTCAACCCCTGGTACCAAAAACGCCTCCTATGTAGCCCTTCTACCCTATTCGGGATGCGCTCTCGGGGCCGGCAGGCTAAGGGTAAATTTGATGCATGGCTATTCGACCAATCGTGATTACCGGCAACCCAGTCCTGCACACTCGTGCTCAAGAAGTAACCGTCTTTGACGACGAGTTGCGAACCCTGGTGGCCGACATGTACGACACCATGGACAAAGCCCCGGGCGTTGGTTTGGCCGCACCTCAGATTGGTGTCCCACTTCGCGTATTCGTTTATGACTATGCAGATGACGATGACAACGAGCGTCGTGGCGTAATCATCAACCCCGTCCTCACAATCAGCGAGATCGTAGATGAGCCTGCCGACGAGGACACAGAGGTTGAAGGTTGCCTCTCGGTGCCGGGCGAGCGTTTCCCACTGAAGCGTGCCGAGTTCGCGACCGTAACCGGAGTGGATCTCGACCAGAACCCGGTGCGCATCGAGGCAGATGGTTGGTTCGCCCGCATCTTCCAGCACGAGTTTGATCACCTAGACGGCACACTGTATGTCGATCGCCTCGCCGAACCATGGAAGACCATTGCTGCTGAGGTAGTCGAAGACAACGGTTGGGGCGTGGATGGTAAGTCGTGGCTGCCTGGCCGCGACAACCTAGAGGGCTAATTCGGATTCAGGCTCTGGCTTGGCCTAGGCCTCGCTAGGCCCAACCCCAAAAGGCACGCAGGCAAGCGGCAACCGCTGCAGCGACTGCGACCATCACAATGAATGGCACCTTGCGCCAGGTCAGTACACCCGCAACGACCAGAGCGGGGATGCGCGCATCAAGATGAATTTGACCGCCAGACGTGAAGCCCTGAATGCCGACGAGGCCCGCTAGCAGAGCCACTGTCAAGAGCGATGCGATTCGAGCCACCATCGGGTGGTCCAGCCATCGCTGCGGCACGTATGCGCCAATTAGCTTCCAGCTGTAAACCAGCAGTGAAGCGAGAATCACACCGCCCCATAGCGTCATGGTTTTGACTCCCCCGTTGGCTGTTCAACCCCAGCTACGGCGTCAACTGACTTGGAACCGAACCAGTTGGTCGAACCGAAGATCACGGCCACGCCACCGGCTAGCAGAACCGGAATTCCGGCAGGAACAAACGGTGAAACGAGTGTGGCAACAGCAATTGCAGCCAGCGCGACGATTAGCGCCTGACGTTCCTTTAGGCGCGGCCAAATCAGACCAACAAATGCGGCAGCGGCGGCCGCATCCAGACCCCACTGTTCCGGTTTTCCGAGGGCCTCACCGAGCAGCGCCCCCAGGAAGGTTGCGCTATTCCAGAACACATAGACCGCGGCGCCGGTCCACCAAAAGCCGCGACGCTGATCGGCTACCTTCTCTTGACCGATGGCAACCGCCAGGGATTCGTCGATGGTCACCATTGCGCCGATAAAACGCTTCAGGCCAACCATCTTCAAAATCGGAGCCATGCGCACTGCATAGAAACCATTGCGGATGCCCAGCAGCCATGCCGAGGTCACCGCTGCGGCAACGGCCGGGCCACCCGCCGCTGCCACGGCGATGAACGCGAATTGTGAGCCACCGCTAAACATCGCGAGGCTGAGGGTCATGGTCTGCCAGATGTCCAGCCCGGCGGCAGCAGATAGCGCGCCAAACGAGATGCCGTAGAAGCCGGTAGCTAGACCGACACCGATTGAAGTGCCCAGGAGGCCCTTGGCAGGTTTTTCAAACTCAGCCATTGCCCTTGCCTGCTTCGAACAGTGCTAGATACAGCTGCGAACGAGTAGCAAAACCACAGCGACGCATTACCTTCTCGAAGATCTGACGCACTCGATAGCGCTGCATTTCGAGCGCTTCAGCAATCTCTTCGAACGGAGTCATGGCCTCGAAAAGCTCGAGCACAGCCTTCTCTTTTTCGCTCAATTCACCCAGACGCATCAAGAACACCTGTGAACCGAGGTGAATAGCGTCGGCCTCATTCAAGAACTGAAGCAGTAGCCCGAAGTCTGGTTCGCCAAGCGTTGTGGAAGCCTTGCGGATCGCTGTGAGCAGCTCCTCAGAACCATCTTCCTGGGTGACCAGAGCGGTGGCACCTGCTCGAATGCTCGCAATCTGAAGCTCGCGCGAATAGTAAGGCCCGGTAATGATGATCTTCGGCACCGGCTGCTCGGCCGAGGTCAGCGCCTCGACCAGCTTCTGCGCAAAGGTGATGCCGTCAATGCCGCGAAGGCGGTGGTCAACGACCAGAACGTCGATAAGCAAATCAGGGATGCGCTCGAGCGCGGTTAGGCCGCTCTCTTCTTCGTAAACCACCCGGAGGTCAGCCTGCGAATCGATAACCATGCGACGGCCCGAACGGATGCTCGGTTCACCATCGAGCAAGCCGATGCGAAGCTCGTTAGCCACGATTAGCCAGCCAGCTCGCGAAGGTTCGGGAAGATCGCCGAAACGGTGAAACCAACGCCAGGAACGCGAGTGGCTTCGATGCTGCCGCCATAGAGAGCTGCTCGCTCGCGCATGGCAGTCAAGCTCGCTCCCCTGATCGGCTTCACGAGAGCCTGCAGGTCTTCGGCGACCGTGTAACCCGTGTCGGTTAGCTCATCCAGTGACACCGCACGATTGGCGAATTCGAGGCCGTTGTCTTTCACGAGAATCTGAACGCCGTGCTGCACCCAAGCGAAGTCGACGGTGAGGTCAGAACCCACCGGGGCGTGATCGCGTACGTTCGCCATCGCTTCATAAACGATTCGATAGATGGCCAGCTGAGCGCCGTCGTTCATCTCAAAGCGTGGCCCCTCGTGACGAAGCGTGACGTTGTAGCCGAGCTCACGATATGTGACGACGAGCTGCTCGAGTTCATCAATGCCCGGTGGCGCTGCGCTGACCTTGTGGGTCTTGTTCAACATGTCATAGAGGCGTCGAAGTTCGGTATGCGCTCTGCGCGCAAGCGCGTTGAGTTCCTCGAGCGAGCGCAGCGGAGCCGACGCATCTGCCTTCGAGGCGTAGATGCCTCCTTCGGCCTGCGAGATTACGGCCGAGATGCGCTGAACAATCAGCTCGTTGATGTCGCGGGCGATATCGAAGCGCTCGTTCTGCTCGGCGATTTCGAGGTTCAGGCGAGCCTGTTCCTCGGCCGCAACCGCGCGGTCGAATTGGGTTCCGACGTGGGTGTCGCGGGTCATCAGAAGTCGGCCGGTCAGCCACGCCAGCGTGTTAACTGCCAAAACCAGCAAAGATCCAAAAACGGCAACCGTGATGCGGCCAGGTTCGGTGAAGATTCCCATGCCATAAACGGTGTCGCCGAACGGGAGTGTGTAGGCCTGCTCGATAACAACCGCGAGACCGGCTGCTGTGGCAACACCCACGGCGATCAAGCGCCACAGTTGCGAGGCGAAGGCCGAAATGATTGCGATTGTGAAAGCGACAGAAGTTCCAGCGGCGAGCGGATGCAAACCTAGTGAGATTTCGAGCACCGAGCCGAGAGCTATGACGCCGATGGCAGCCTGTGGAATCTGTCTGGCTACCAAAAGCGATAGCGAGAGCAGCGAGCTGATAATGAGGGCTTGGACGCCCTGAAGCATAAGGTCGGCGCCGCCGAAAATGAGGATGCCAGCGATAGCGAAATAGACGCCCGATAGCCAGTTATGGCTCTGGATCCACCTAATCACTCTTGACCGCCTAAAACTCTCGCGATGTCAGGTTCGACATCGATGTAGATAAAGTTTTGGCCTGAACACCGGGAGGAATTCAGGCCAAAAAGAGTGGCTCCCCGGCTTGGACTCGAACCAAGAACCTATCGGTTAACAGCCGATTGCTCTGCCAATTGAGCTACCGAGGAATGCTTGCGCGATTAGAAACTTTAGCAGACTTTTGGAGCAGTCGCGTGTGAGTTTCTAAAACTAATAACCCAAGTCGGGGTCTACAACGCCAACCCAAGGGCCCTCGCCGCGGTAAGCCAGAACGTTCTCGCCAACACGAATGGCGAACATGCGCAAAACCATCGGTTTGGTGTCTGCGGTGTGCGGTGTGATGATGATGTTCTTTGCCGTCCAGAGCGGGTGGCCATCGGGTAGCGGCTCAGGGTCGGTTACGTCAACTCCTGCGCCCGCGATGGCGCCGGCGTTGAGCGCATCCACCAGATCCTGCGTGATTACCATCGGGCCGCGAGCGATGTTAACCAGGTATGCCTCTGGCTTCATCAAACCGATTCGGCGAGCATCGAAGAGGTGCGTGGTCTCTGGCGTCAGGGCCGCGGCCAGCACGACGAAATCGGCGGTCGGCAAAACCGCATCCAACTGATCGAAGCCGACCACAGCCGAAGCGCCAGCCATAGGTGCCACGTGCTTGCGAACAACCGTGACGTTCGAACGGAACGGCGCAGCCAGCTTCAGGAATTCTTCGGTGATGCCACCGCCACCGACCACCACGATGTTGGCGTCATAGAGCGAAACGGCGAACTTGACTCCCCAAGAGGTCGCTCGCACACGATCGGGAATCGCGCGGCCGAGGGCCATGCAAAGCATTAGTGCATGCTCGGCTACCGGTTCGCGATAGGAACCCTTGGCCGAGGTGAAGCGTCCACCGTTCGCATAGAGCGGAGGATGCTTCAACACCTTTGCGAACGCGTCGACGCCCGCGAATGGCAACTGAACCCACTCAAGCTGAGGGTTGGCTTCCAGTAATTCCTCTAAAGCATCAGGTCGCGCATAATCGGTCCAGATGACCGCGCCAACCTCAGGCGACATCGGCACCACTCGCCCACCGGCGGCCTCGACCGCATCCACATACGGCTGAAACTGCTTCGGTTCGATTGCGACAAGCGTGCGGTCAATTCCCATTTGGTTACCTGGTGCCCTAACCCTGTGCCCTCAGTGCTCGTCGATCAGCCTCGAGCGCAACGAGACGGCGATTGACCTCAGAGAAGCGCTCCGGTTGGGCTGAAGCATCGATGCGACGAAGTTCAGCCAACAATTCGTTCTTTTCGACGTTGAGCGAGCGATCGAGGGCTCCGATGATGACTCCCTGACCGTAACGTGCGAGCGCTTCGTCGTTGTCGGCCGGCATCGGCTGAACGGCAATCTCGTTGACAGCGCTGTGCAGCTCGGCAGGCAAGATGGCGATGAGTCGCTCAATCCAGGCATGGTCGTGAGCGGCATCCGGGGTTTCTGCTACCAACCGTGCGATGCCCTGTCCGATTGCGTTGTGTGCCGGGTGAGCAAAACCGATGGCCAAAATGCGAGCCAGCGCACTGGTCGAATAGCAGTCTGGAATCTGAACAATAACCTCAAGCACCTGACGCTCGACACGAGTCATCGGGTCGTTCAAACTGATCGGCGGGTATGCGCGCGGCGCTTCACCGTTCGAGTTCGCATCCGTTGGCGCATCAAAAGTTTCTGACGACGTTTGCGGTTGGTTGGTGCCCACGTTTCCACGATTCATCGCGGCGACACCGGCGCGAGCTTTGGTGCGAACTGCCTCTTCGACGAACGAGTGGATCTCTTGCGGGTCGAGGCTGACCCAACCCGATAGCTCACGCTCGTAGGCCGAACGCGAGGTCACATCGCGAATCGCGGCAATAATCGGCGCCGCCGCCTTGGCCGCAGCTACTCGGCCAGCGACGTTGCCCAGGTCGAACTTGTCGATGTACTGACGAACCATGAATTCATAAATTGGCTTGCGGTTCGCGATCATCGCCTTGACGGCTTCGTCACCCTTTTGCGAACGGAGGTCACACGGGTCGAGTCCATCAGGGCCAATAGCGACAAAGGTCTGAGCCTTGAATTGGCTGCTCTGTTCCCAGGCTCGCATCGCGGCCTTTTGACCGGCCTCATCCGGGTCGAAGCAGAAGATGACCTCGGCGGTGCCCTCTGTTCCGCCAGAAAGAAGGCGGTTGATGATGTTGACGTGCTCTTCGGTAAACGCAGTGCCGCAGGTGGCGATCGCGGTGTCGACGCCAGCCAAGTGACAGGCCATCACATCGGTGTAGCCCTCGACAACCACAACCTGCTTCTTCTTGCCAATCGGAGCTTTGGCCAAATCGATTCCGTAAAGCACCTTGTTCTTGTGATAAACCGGCGAATCCGAGCTGTTGTAGTACTTAGGACCCTGGTCGGTTTCAAGCAGCTTGCGCGCGCCAAAGCCGATTACGGCACCACCTTGATCGCGAATCGGCCACATCAGGCGACCGCGATAGAAGTCATAGACCCCGCCGGTCTTCTCGCTCTTGCGAACCAGGGTCGAATCGAGCAACTCCTGATCGGTGAATCCCATCGCCTTCAGATGGTTGGTGAGCGAATTGAAGCTGTCTGGCGAATAACCGACACCAAACTTCAAAGCCGCATCCTTGTCGAAGCCACGTTCGAGCAGGTTATCGCGAGCCGGCTTGGCCTCATCGGTCGGCAACTGCGCCTGAAAGAACTCAGCCGCAGCCTGGTTGATGGCCAGAATACGAGGGCGGTTGTTGGTCTCTTTGGCCGGCGATTTGCCCTCTTCATACTCAAGGACGAAGCCAACCTTGGCCGCCAAGAGCTCGAGCGTTGCCGGAAAATCGAGGTTTTCGATCTGCATCACAAAGCCGAAAACATCACCCTTTGCGCCACAAGACCAGCATTGCCACAGGCCCATGTGCGGCGTGACAGTCATCGACGGATTCTTGTCAGCGTGGAACGGGCAAAGCCCCTTGTATGAGTTGGCCGATGCGCGCTTCAGCTGCACGTAGCCCGAAATCACATCGGCCAGGTCAAGGCGATCGCGAAGCGCTTCTTTGTTTTTTGCGATGGCCATATCTAAATCCTACGAACGTCAGCCGCGCGGGCTAACCAACCAGACGTGAGTGGAGCGCAAGAGCGCTCTGGTCGGTGAGTGAAGCAACCTGATCGACGATGACACGTCGCTGAGCAACCTCGTCTGATGCCTCGGTCCAAGCCTGCGAGCAGTAGGCGTCGAGGTGCTGGCCATTTGCTGCCAACAGCGCGTCTGCCAGCTCGATGATCTGAGTGCGCTGGTTCTCATAGAACGAGCGGCGGCTGACGTGAGACATCAGGAAGGCCGAAACGATGCCCTTTAGAACGGCAATTTCGGCACGCACAGAAGCCGGCACCGAGAGCTGAGCGCCGAAACGAGCAAGCGACTCGGCAGGCGATGTGTCGATGATTGCATCGGTGGTTCGGCTCACGAAACGACCGATGAGCGCGCTGGTCAGGTTCTTCAGCTGACCGGCTTCACGAGGAGTGCCGGTGTAATCGAGCAGCCAGTGCG